>ERZ827528.451-NODE-451-length-51339-cov-26.903888_pt1 | contig 51339 bp, 24 predicted proteins | sample MGYA00519768_ERZ827528 | MGnify/ENA primary metagenome ERZ827528 (study PRJEB31778, sample SAMEA3449343) | human gut metagenome | biome: human gut; feature: human-associated habitat; material: faeces | place: United Kingdom | collected 2010/2012 ...
CAGCGAGAAGATACGCACCTATAACTTCCCGCAGGACCGCTGCACCGACCACCGGATCGGCCTGACGGTACACAACCTCGACAAGATCATGGACGGCGATCTGGACGACATCATCGACGCCCTCGCCACCCGTGAGCAGGCCGAGAAACTGCAAAAGCTAAACACATAAATATGCGTGAAATGCGCACGAAAAGCTGTAAAGAATGATTGCTTTACAGAAGAAAAGAGCGATGATTCGTATGAGTATCAATACTGAAGTCCGCCCGGCTGACGCAGAGGGCATTGCCCGCGCAGCCGAGCTTCTGCGGCAGGGCGAGCTGGTAGCCCTGCCTACCGAGACAGTCTACGGCATCGCGGCCGATGCCCGCAACGGCGAGGCCGTGAGCAAGATTTTTGTGGCGAAGGGACGTCCGCAGGACAATCCCCTCATCGTCCACGTCACAGGCCCTGAGATGCTGCACGGCCTCGTCAGCGAAGTGCCGGAACGCGCCCAGCTGCTGATGGCGGCGTTCTGTCCCGGCCCGCTGACCATCATCATGCCCCGCGGCCCCGAGGTGGCAGCGGAGTGCTGTGCCGGTCTGGATACCGTGGGCATCCGGATGCCCAGCCACCCGGTGGCACGGGCCGTCATCAAAGCCAGCGGCTGCGCCTTTGCGGCCCCGTCGGCCAACCTCTCCGGCAAGCCCAGCCCCACCAACGCACAGGACGTCTTTACCGATATGGACGGCCGGCTGCCCCTCATTCTGGACGGCGGCGAGTGCGACTGGGGCGTGGAGTCTACGGTCGTGTCGGTGGTGGGCGAAAAGCCCACTCTGTTCCGTCCCGGCCACATCACGCTGGAAGACCTCGAGCGTGCTCTGGGCGAGGAAGTGGAAGTCTCCAAGGCCATCGAGAAGAACTTCGACCCGAAGAACAACCTCTCGATCATCGTCGAGTCCGGTGCACGAGGCAACATGACCCAGATCAACCAGATTTCCGGCGTGCGTGGTCTGGTGAACAACCCGAAGGGCGAGATCATTCCGCGACCGGTCGAGTCGAACTACCGCCGCGGACTGTCCGTGCTGGAGTACTTCATCTCCGAGCACGGCGCTCGTAAGGGTCTGGCCGATACCGCACTGCGTACCGCAGAGTCTGGCTACCTGACCCGTCGTCTGGTGGACGTCTCCCAGGACGTGATCGTGCGCGAGGAGGACTGCGGCACCAAGCGCGGCCTGACCATGAAGGTCGGCGAACGCGATGCCGAAGGCAACCTGCACCTGGTCAAGGCCGCCGACGGTGGCCCGTACTCCCGTCTGCTCGCGGCCGACGTCATCGACCCGGCCGACGGCGAGACCGTGCTGTACAAGGCCGGCGACGCCCTGTCCATGGACGTGCTCAACGATCTCGTTGCCCACGGCGTGGAAGAGGTCAAGGCCCGTTCCGTGCTGACCTGCGAATCCAAGCGTGGCGTGTGCGCCAAGTGCTACGGCTGGTCCCTGGCCACCAACAAGCTGGTGGACGTCGGCGAGGCCGTCGGCATCGTGGCAGCACAGTCCATCGGTGAGCCTGGTACCCAGCTGACGCTGCGTTCCTTCCACTCCGGCGGCGTCGCTTCCGCTTCCGATATCACCCAGGGTCTTCCGCGTGTCACCGAGCTTTTCGAAGCCCGTACCCCGAAGGGCGAGGCTCCGATCGCGGAGTTCGCCGGCGTGGTCAAGGTGGAAGACACCGAGCGCGGCCGTCAGGTCACCCTGAAGCCGGACGACGACTCCGTCGAGCCGATCGTCTACCCGGTGACCCGTCGTGCGCCGATGCTGGTCAAGGACGGCGACCATGTCGAAGCCGGCACCCAGCTCATCGAAGGCTCCGTCGACCCGAAGAAGATCCTGCGCATCCTCGGCCCGCGCGCCGCACAGGTGAACATCGTGGAGGAAGTGCACACCGTGTACCGCTCCCAGGGCGTGGATATCCACGACAAGCACATCGAGGTCATCGTGCACCAGATGCTGCGTCGCATCACCGTGATCGACTCCGGCGACACCGACCTGCTGCCGGGCGAACTCGTGGACAAGGCACGCTTCAAGGCCGCCAACATGGAAGCCGTGAAGAACGGTGGCAAGCCGGCCGCCGGCCGTCCGGAGCTGATGGGCATCACCAAGGCTTCGCTGGCCACCGATTCCTGGCTGTCCGCGGCCTCCTTCCAGGAGACCACCCGCGTGCTCACCGAAGCCGCCCTGAACCAGAAGGTCGATGACCTGAAGGGCCTCAAGGAGAACGTCATCATCGGTAAGCTCATCCCGGCAGGTACCGGCCTCGCCCGTTACCGCAATGCCACGGTGGAGCCCGACAAGGCCATCCGCGACACCATCTACCCGAACTTCGGTTTGGGCGGCGAAGGCACCGACAGCTCCTTCGGCGACACCGACCTGTCCGATGTGGACTTCTCCAACATCGACTTCGGCGACCTGAAGCTGGGCGATGACTTCAACCCGGATGACTTCCTGGACGACAACGGCGGCCAGACCGATCTGGGCGACACCCTGTGAGATTCCCCTCACGATAGTCGACAGACGAATCATCTGACATAGCGAAAGGCGGAACCGACCAATACCGGTCGGTTCCGCCTTTCGCTATATCTATATGTCGTGGGATTGCGAGGTTGTGGATTAATCGCGGGGGAGGGTTTCGCAGTCGTCTTTTGACGTTACTTGATCTTCTCCGAAAGCGTGGTTTCCAGATCCTTCAACGAACCGCTGAGATCGACCTCCTTCGCGGCCTTTTGCAAATCGGACTGATTCAGGGTCGGCGAATCGATGTCGGACATCTTCGCATGAAGATCCTGAAGCTTTTCGTAATCGGCGGACCCATACTCGATATCGTTGAGATTCAGATCGGCCATCTGATCCACAATGTCCTTCTTCTTGCTGACGCTTTCCTGCATATCCGCGCCATACTCGGCATAGGACTTGATGGGAACCTTGGCCAGATCGCCGGCGTCGGCGGCACAGCTTTCGAGCGCCTTGGAAAGATCGCGATAGTACGAAGACATGTCGGCGGAGTCGAATTTCGGCAGCTTCGTGCAGGTATGCGTCATCTTCATGAGCGCGGGCATGGTCTGGGCCAGATCGTTCATGTGCCTCTCGTATTTCGCACGGTCCTGCTCGAACGTCTCGTACTTCTCCTTGACGTCCTTGTCTTTCTTCACGGCCTTCATGGCAGCCAGCTTGTCGCTGTCCTGCTTGAAGGTCTTCAACTTCTTCTTGCCCTCGTCATAAGCGGAGGATGAATCGTTGTCCGTTGCGCTCGACGCCGAGCTGAATTCCTCATTGATGGCTGTATAGCTGCTTTCCAACGCCTGCGTTTGGACCAGCGCTTCCTCGTAATCGGAACGGCTGACGCGATTCGTAAGGAAGAACACCGCTGCCAGCGCGATGACGACGACTGCGGCCACCGCGCCGATGATAATGGCGACCGGCGGCTTATTTTTGGCCGCGGCGCCGGCTTGCTGGGAAGGAAAGTTGCCGGGCATTGGCGGTTGTGGCTGTCCGTATTGAGGCCCGCCCGGCTGTGGCTGACTGTAGTTTGGCGCCTGCGGCTGCGGAGGCTGGTTATACTGCGGTTGCCCATTCTGCGGTTGATCATACGGAGGAGTGTTCGCCATGAGAAAAGTCCTTCTTATCCTTTTTCCTTTTTGAATGTCGAATCCGTGAACACGGAGGGAAACATCGACGTGTCCGTCTCTTTTGACGAGTTACAGCATAATATTTTGAGACGGAATATGCGAGCATCGTATTGCAGAATGAGTATCGTCAGACGGCATGGACGTCACCTTCCTACAATGGGAATATGAGTTTTCTACCTTACCCGCCGCCGCCCGAACCAGGGTGGTATGACGATGACGTCACGGTGATGGCGCAACCCACAGCCGAACCCGTCGACAATGCCGCCGATTCCTTGGAAACACGCGAACGGCTCGCCGCACAGAACGAATCGGACGACCACGATATGCAGGATGTTTCCGTTGCGAAGGGCGACGCTGCCGTTTCGGACGAGGACGATATCGACTGGGACGGCACCGTGCTTTCCGAAGCCTTCACCATGAAGCAGCCGAAGCACACGTACGTGCTGGACAACGAGCAGACCGGACAGCAGGTGATCGTGGATATGGGCGTGCTCCTTGGCCGCAAGCCTTCGGCCGAAGTGCCCGCCGGCGCCAAATCGGTCAAGCTGGAGGATCCGACGCGCACAATCTCACGCAACCATGCGGCGATCAGCTTCGACCAGGATGGCACGCTGTGGATAGAGGATTACGGTTCGCTCAACGGCACGTACATCATCCAAGACGATGTCGAAACCAAAGTGGAACACAAGCCGATGCAGCTGGAGGCGCCATGCACGGTGCGTATCGGCGACCAGTTCTTCCAATTCCGCAAACAGTGAGGGCGTTTGTCAGTGAAGACACGATTACGCTGACGGACTGCGTTGACGATTTGTGTTGACAGCGTCGGCGCGGACGGTTAGCGGTAAGACGATAAGGGGTTGTCACGGAGATTCCCGCGACAACCCCTTATGTTTCAAATGGTCTGATAATCGGCGTTAGCTCACTGCTGGCGCAGACGAATGGCCGCGTTGATGGCCGAATCGTTCAACTGGCCAAGCCAGGCAAGCAATTCCGGATAGATGTACGGATTGCGCGCAAGACACGGACGAAGCTCCGGCGCTTCGCTGGCGATACGGGCCATCAACATCTGATCGGTGGTGGTCATGGCCAGTTCCGCGGTGAACCCCGCGTCTGCCGGCGATTCCTGGGCCGCGGCATACTGCTGTTCGGCATACTGCTGTTCCGGTTCGTTCTGCGGCTGGCTCGATGAATAATCGGCCACTTCGGACAAATCGGCGGGATTCATGTATGGGTCGACATACTCGGTCGAAGCCTCGTTAGACGCCGCATAGGCAGCGTCCTGACCGTATTGCTGGTTCACCGGCTGTTCCGGCTGATACTGCTGCTTCTGCTGGAACTGTTCCGCCACTGCCGGCTGATACTGCTGTTCCGGCTGGACCTGTTCGGCAACCGGTTCGGCCATTGGCTGGGCCGTCGGTTCGGCAATCGGCTGCGGCTGCACGCCATTTTGCGGAACCGGCCAGCCCATCGCCACCAGCTGCTGGCGGGCGCGCTCATCGCCGAATTCGGCGACCCAACGCTTCAGACCCGGGTACGCTCGCGGATTGGCAACGACATTTGCACCGAATTCCGGATTCTCGTACGCGATTTTCGCCAGGAACACGGGATCGGCGTTCGGATCCTGCACGGCCGCCACCGCGGCATCGAAATCGACCATCATGATCTCCTTGTCTCGTGGTCTGTAACCATCTTATTGAATGACTCGTAACGTTTGCAACGTACCGTCCAGCGCATCGTCGATATCCTCGTCATCGCCGATCTTGCTGACGTTCCAATCCTCGTCGCACGGCATATCGGAACGCATATCCACCACGATGACGGTGATGTTGTCGCGGCCACCGGCGTTCAGCGCGGCGCGTACCAGCATGTCCGCGGCCATCTGCGGGTCAGCGTACGCCGCCGCGATCTCGGCAAGCTGCTCACGGCCGATCTGCGCATGCAGCCCATCGGAACAGATGATGAACCGTCCGTCCGCACGCGCGGCGTACCAGTCAGGCTGGATGCCGGCAGGCGCGCCGACACATTGCGTGATGATGTTGCGCGGAATGCAACGGCTCGCCTCATCGGGCAGCATCTGCCCCGAATCGATGGCGTTCTGCCGTTCCGAATGGTCGCGGGTGATGCACGTCAGCGAATCCGCCAGCCACGCGCCATTGCCGTCGGCGCGCATATGGTACGTGCGGGAATCGCCCACATTGACGATGTAACACCGTTCGTCGGAACATATCGCGTCATCGCCGACACGCGTCGGCAGCAGCACGCCGCTGATGGTAGTGCCCGCAACGCCGCCGAGCTGCTCACCCAGACGGAGCACCTCCTGCTGGGCAAGGATCAGCGTTTCGTCAATCGCGTCAAGATCGCGCGTCGGCAGTTCGGCCAAACGCGCGAACCGTTCCGCAACATCGGAACTGGCCTGCTTGCCGCCCTTGCCGCCACCCATGCCGTCGCACACCACATACACGCCGTTGCCTGCGCAGGCGCTGTCCTGGTTATCTTTCCTACGCAAGCCGATATTGCTGTTCAGACCGACCTCAATATGTTTGACGTTCATGAGTCCCGCCCTTTCACACCGATTTTCCGCAAGCGGATTTTCCGGAAGTGGAACACGTCCGCAAGCGATAGTTTCGCCCGCCACCTGCGGAACGTCGGCAGCGAGCCGAGCATGAACTTTCGTTCTTCGGCGATGTCATGCCAGTAGCGTTCCGCATGCTCCTGCGTGACATCGCCTCCGGAGAAGGCCGCGTAATCAGCCTCCCTGCCCAGCTCGAGCAGTGTATTGGCATCGAAGCCCATCTGTTCGGCGATGGCCTGCGCCTGCTCGTTTCTGGTGCCTTGGACGTCAAGGCCGCTTTGCCGGGCAAGCGCCGCGACCGCCTGCCATCCGGCAGCGACGCGTTGCGATGCGCTGCCATGCCTGCGAGCCCGAGCCAGGGCGATCGCCTTGATGGCGAGCAGCAGGCCGCAGACGATGAGCACCGTCCACAGAGGGCTGCCGTAGATGGCGACTTTTCTGACGATTCTGCCGAAACGCTGCCAGAACAGGCTCGTCGGCGTCTCGTCGGCCATGCTGCCGCCAAGCGACGTTTTGCCCTTGGCTTGGTTGTCGTCACGCAGCGGATCGGTAAGCGGCACCGGAGGCTGACGCACCAAGGTCTGCGGATTGGGCGGAGTGAGATTCTGGTTCTCGTCGGGAACCTTCGTTTCCTTCGGTGTCGGGTAGAACGCCACCCATCCGTAACCGTCCAGCTTGATCTCCACCCAAGCGGTCACATCGTTGCCGGTGAATTTCGTGGTGGTGGTTTTGCCATGCTTCTCGGTGCGGCTGTCACTGATCTCGCCCTCGTCGTTCTTCGGCAGGAAGCCCAGCACCACGCGGCTCGGCAAGCCGAGACTGCGGGCCATAAGCGCCATCGCGGAAGCGTATTGCTCGCTGTCTCCAACCATCGCACTGCCGGCGAGCAGCTGGTCGATACGATAGTTGCCGTGACCGGCTCTGGATGGGTAATCGCCATTCAAACCATGGGAGAACCAGCCGGATTCCCTGAGCTTGTCGGCAAGAGACTGCGCGGCCTCGCCGCCCTTGGACTGGCCGCCCGCAATCGCGGTGGCCAGCTTATCCACGCAATCGGGCACATCCTCCGCCTTGGGCTGGCTGATGGAGGAAGCATTCGCCTTGGCGATCTCCTTATCCGTCGGCGTCCGTGGAATGACGCCGGTTTCCGTATAGGACAATCCCGGAGAGGTGCGCGAAGGGTAGATCGCCGACATGGTGTCGGTGTTGTAGTAGAACGAATCGGCGTCCGACGATGTGGCGAACTTCACGCTGGAAGCCGCGCCGGCCATCGGCAGCCAATAGTCGCTCAAACCGTCATCGACCGTGAATTTCGCGGTGAACCGCTTGCCGGTGGCGTTGTTTGTGATGGAATCGCCCACACGATGGTAGTTGGAGGAATCCGAAGCCATGGTGGAATCGGACAGGTTCCACACATTGCCGTCGAAACGGTCCATAACCGCCAAACGCACCGTGGAACCGGCCGGCAGATCGTCGACGGTCAGCAGCACATCGTCCTTATGGTTCTTGATATACGAACGCATGCCGCTCAACGGGCTGGTGTAATCGTACGGGCTCAGCGGCGGATCATAATGGTCGCGCAGAATGGTGCGGTTTTGCCCGACCACCAAGCATCCGCCGATCGCCACAGCCGAAGCCAGCAGCACGATGACTACGGAACTGAGCCAACGGCCCAATTCCAACAGTTTCCAACGCGCGCTGACCCAAACCACCAGCACGACCGCCATAATCGTGCCGATCGCCATACGGTAGAAGCCGCTCGACGTGCCAAGCAGCGCGCAGATCGCAAGATTCGCCATGACGGGAACGACCGCGACCATCGTAAGCCGGCCATCCTCCGCAACCGCGAAGATACCGGCCAGCAGCGCGGCCCACAGGCAGATCGTCCACACGGCGAGCAGCGAGCCGTCGCCGGTGCCGGTCGGCGGGTCGATGGCCAGCAGGTATTTGAACGAGCCGAGCATCCGCATCCACCCCTGCGTCAACGTGCGCAATGTGGGAATGACATGGGCGATGGTGGTGCCATTCAGGAAGATGACCGGGCCGACCACCAGCTGCGCACACGCCATGAACAGCATCTGCCACCACAGGCGCAACGCGGGAACGAGACCGGCAAGCGCCACGAGCGAGCCGATGATGGTGGCGGGGATTGCGGCGCTCGTCCAAGACAGGGCGGAGCCGTATACGTCGATGAGGTTGCTGGCTGCGGCGATGGTCAGCAGGGCGGCGACCGTGAGGCTTGCGTATTGCGCGGCGTGTGGCTGGTTGGTGTTGGGCATGGCTGGGGACTTGCCGCTGCGGGACATCCAGATGACGGAGTGGGTGGAGTTCGCCCATGAGCCGGTGCCTGTGCCGGTCGCCATGCCAGTGTTGGTGTTGGCGGAGTTGGTGCCTGTGCCGGTGAGGTTGCCGGTGAAATTGCCGGTGTTGGTGAATGTGGTGCTCATGCCAGCACCCCCATGATCATGGGGAGGTCGTTGAGGTCTCCCACGGTTGCCAAGGTGAAGTCGGAGTAGCGTTTGATGGCGCGCGGTTGGCCGGTTGCGGCTTGAAGCACCACGCAGGTTGCGGAGCGGGGGAGTGCGAGGACCATGTGTTTGATGTCGTCGATGGTTTTGAGCCTGCCGACGGTGAAGAAGTAGAAGGATGCGTCGGGGGCATGTTCGAGAGTGGTTTGCGCGAGGTTGGGATTGTCGTCGATGTCAGGGTCGATGCCGCTGCAGCCATCGAGAAATTCCGTGGCGTTGCGCGGAATGGCGTGCGTGGAACCGGCATGCGCGGTGACTGGCCGGTTCTGCTGCAGGCATTGCACGCCGATGGAGGCGTGGACGGATACGGCCAGTTCGAATTCCTGGGAATCGATGTAATCATCCGGGTTCACGCTGATGGTCAGAGCGGTGTCGGTACGGCGGGTGGCTTCGTATTGGCGGATCATAAGCGATCCGGTTTTCGCGGAGCTGAGCCAATGCACGTTGCGTACGTCATCGCCGGGCTCGTATTCGCGCAGGCCGTAGAAGTCGAGGTCGTCGTCGACGATTTCGCCGCTTGGCTGGCCTTCCAAATCGCGTGGAATGCCGGCGTTCAGGGTGCTGAGCAGCACGGTCTGCGGATGAATGAACACGTTGATCTGGTCCACGAGTTTCTTTTCGTGGCGGATCAGACCGAACGGGTCGCCTTTGCGGATGGATAGCGGGCCGATGGGCAGCACCGCGCGGCTGACGGCGGTGAATTCCACAGTCGTCTGGCGTGACTGGCCTGCGGCGAGCATGGGAATGGCGAACCGTTCGTGGTTGTCTCCGATGGGCAGGTCGCCGCGCGCCGACGTGGTGGGGGTGCGGCCCGGATTGTCCACGCAGACGTCGACTTTCACCGTGTCTGACACCGTGACGCGTCTGCTGGACACGTCGATGGTGGCTTGGAACGAGGTGTTGCCAAGGGAAAGCATGACCGCCGCGGCCAGCATGACCGCGAACACCACCGCCATGGCCAGCAGCTCATGCCACCCCAGCAGGACGAACGCCACCAGCGAGGCGACGGTGAGCGCCGTCACCGCCCAGCCAAGCGGCGACACGTATGAGGTGGCCAGTCGCTTGATGCGATGTTTGAGGCGGCGTAGGGATCGTTGGATGGTCCGTCTGCGCTGCACTGTGTGCGAATGCCGCATTCCTTGACCTTTCGGATTGTGTGGTGCGTATGCCGGGGGCGGATTGTGTTTCAGGCGTTGGCGCCCAGGGTTGGGGCCGGCACGTCTTCGAGGATCTGGCCGATCATCTGTTCGGGGGTGTTTCCGGCGAAGGTGGCTTCGGCGGTGAGGGTGATGCGGTGCGCGAGCACGGGTACGGCGAGGTTTTTGACGTCGTCGGGCACTACGTAGCCGCGGTTGTCGGAGGCGGCCCATACGCGCGCGCAGCGGGTCAAGGCGAGCGCGCCTCGCATGGAGGAGCCGACTTGGATGCGTTCGTTGTGGCGGGTGGCTTCCACCAGTCGCACGATGTATTCGAGGATCGCGTCGTCGAGATGCACGGTTTCGCTGATGTTGCGCATGCGCAGCACGTCTTCGCCGGTGAGCACCGGATGCACGGTGGCGGCGCGGTCGGTGACGTTGACCTGTTTCAGGATGTTGACGCTCACGTCGTGGCTTGGATAGCCGATGGTGGTTTTGATGAGGAAACGGTCCATCTGCGCTTCCGGCAGCTTGTAGGTGCCGAGCTGTTCGATCGGGTTCTGGGTGGCGATGACCATGAACGGCTGCGGCACCGGGTGGGTGACGCCGTCGACGGTGACCTTCTGCTCTTCCATGACTTCGAGTAGTGCGGACTGTGTTTTCGGTGAGGCGCGGTTGATTTCGTCGGCGAGCACGATGGACGCGAAGATCGGGCCTTCGCGGTATTCGAATTCGCCGCGCTTCTGGTCGTAGTAGGTGACGCCGACCACGTCGGACGGCAGCAGGTCCGGGGTGAACTGGATACGTTTGAACGACATGTCGATGGAGTTGGCAAGGCCTCGCGCCAGCTGGGTTTTGCCGGTGCCCGGGTTGTCTTCGAGCAGGATGTGCCCGCCGACCACCATGGCTGTGGCGCATTGGCGGATGGGTGCTTCCTTGCCGACCACGACCTGGGAGACGTTGTCTACGAGCTTGGCGAACTTCTCATGGAATTCGGTGATGTCTTTGCTGGGTGCGGTCATCATGGACGTGTCGACGACCGGCTGGGATTGTTTGACGGGCTGTACAGGCTGGCTGGGCTGTACAGGCTGGCTGGGCTGGACGGGTTGGGTTGGCTGGACGGGCTGCTGCGCGGGCATTGCGACTGCCGGATTGGCGGCCGATTGGCGAAGGTTCTGCGGCATCGGCTGACGGAACCGCGGCTGGTTCGGCGTTGCCGGGGCGGACTGTTGCGGCAACGCCGGTTGGGCGGTGCCGTGCGCGCTCAGCAGCGTGCCCTCCGGATCCTCATCGGCTTGCGGCTGCTCCGGCAGATTCGGCGTGTGGAACGCCGGCTGCTGCTGGCCGGGTTGGCTGGGAACGCTTGGATTATGGTCGATGGAACCCAGCTGGGTGGCATCATCGAAATCGTTGCTCATGGGTTGCTCCTTGCTTGTTGTGTTGCTCGTGTGGATGGTTCGTTGTGTTTGCGATTGCTGTGATCGTCCGTTTCACCATCTGGCGTAGTAGGCCAGGCCGCGGATCCAAGGCTTGGATGCGCCGTCGACGGTGGACAGGGCGACGGAGGATGCCACAGGCCGGTCATTCCGCGTGGCCGCTTCGCCTTCCGTGGACGCGTCAGAATCCGATGGCTCCGACGGTTTTGATGGTTCTGAAGGTTCCGACGGTTCGGGTTTCGGCGTGGGAGCCTTGTACCTGTCATGGTCCAGCAGTGTGCCGCCATTGTCCTCGTTGTTGAGCGCGGTGTCGGTGCCCACCACCTTCGCCTTCCACGCGTAATCGGCTCCGGTCGGCAGCACGTCCTTGACGTTCAGTTTGTCGGAGCCCAATGCCCAGGCGACGTCATAGGATTTGCCGTCCGCGGTGAAGGTGATCACGGTTTTGCCGGGCTGGCCGTACATGTTCACCGATCCGCCGCTGACCTTGATGATGTTCGGATCATTGGCGTCCCACGTCAGCATCGGCGCCTTGACGGCGGCCTTCACCTTGCGGACGTATGCCGGATCGGCCCTGCCGGACTTGGAGGTGCTTGCCGCGCCATTGAAATGCTGCGTGACGGAACCCGAGGAACAGAACTGCCATTCCTTGAGCGGGAAATCGTGCGATCGTTCGGAAGCGCCGGCATGGTAGGAGCCGAGTCCGTCCGCGCTCACCGTGAACCCGTCGGCGTGGCCGTTCTCCTTCCAACTGACTACGCACACGTCGTCATGCCCCTTGACGCTGACCGATTCGGGCGCCTTCACCGCGTATTTCGGTGTGAAACGTACGGTCGAATCGTCACTGGTCGTTTTCTCCTTGCCGACCACCGCCGCCTTGATGGTGTATTCCCTGGTGTTGAGATCATGGTCCGGAATCTTGAAATCGTAGGATCCGGAACATCCGTCGATGCTTGCGCTGACATCTCCGGAAATCTCGACGGCCTTGCATCCCGCGTTGCGGGTGTTGCCCACGGATTCGACGGTGACGGTTCCCGTGGTGTCGTCGTTCGTCACGGAGATCTTCGGCGCATCGGGCTTGCCCCACGGCTTGACAGCGTCGGACGCCTTGGACGGTTGGCTCCAATTCACCTTGTTGTGGGCGCGTACCGTCGCCGTGTACGAGTCGCCGTCGGAAATCGCGTTGTTATCGAAAACAAAATCGATTCCGGTGGAATTTGTCGTCTGCTTGGACGGCGCGTTCCTGCCGGACAAAGTCACCTCGTAATTGTCCACCGACGAGAAATTGCCGTCCGGAGCCTTCCACGTGACGCTCACCGTGTTGCCCTTCACACTGGCCGTCACATCCGTCGGCGCATCAGGCAGCTTGTCCGGCGTGCCCTCGACGGCGTTGGAATCCTTGGACCAGCCGACCTCGTTCCTGGCCTGCACCTTGAACGAGTAGGTCTTGCCGTTCTTCAACCCGTCGATGAGACAGGAGGTTTTCTGCCCGCACGAGCGCTCGCCGGACGCGTCTCCGCCCCACATCACCTTGTATTCGGTGATCGGGCTGCCGTTGGCCGAACCGGCCGTCCAGCTCAGATTCACGGCGCCATCCTGCGGGTCGCCGGACACCGCGGAAAGCAGCGGCGCATCAGGCTTGTCCATCACCGAAACGCTGATGGTGCCGGTCACCTCACGTTCTTTTGTTTTGGTGGCGTCGCGCACGGTGACGACCACCTTGTTGGTGTTCGCGCCGATGTCGGAAGCCGCCCTGATGGACACCACGCCGTTGGACGGGCAATCCACCGTCAGCTTCGACGCGCCATCGGACGTGCATCCGGTCACCGTCAGCGGAGTGTCGGAGAACGGATTGTACGCGTCGGACAGCAGATTCACCTGCTCGCTGGAACCGGCCTTGATTTTCACGGTCTTCTCGGTGACACGGGCGAGCGGCCTGTTGGACGCGGTGACGCGCACGGTCATACCGGCGCTCACCGTCCCCTTCGCATATTTGATCGAGACGGGCACGCTCACTGTGGTGTCCGGCGTGGCCGTCTTGTCCGCGGACACGGTCAACGTGCCGGAGGGAGACACTCTGGCATCCACACTGCCGGAATTCACGCCGCCGGAATACGAGTACTGCTTCTCATCCTCGTACAAGCCCGACGCCGAATGGGTCAGCGCCGTCAGATCGATGGTAGTGGCCTTCTCGCCGGCCACCACATCGACGGTGGAGGATGAGAACGTCGGCGGCGGAACCTCACGTCCGATCACCGTGATCGGAAGCGTGAGCACCGCCGAATTGACGATCTTCACCTTGTCGTTCTTGTCTCGCTTGCCGTCCACCGCGGTGAAGGTGATGGACGCGGGACCCGCGTAATCCTTCGGCGCGGTGAACCTCAACGTCTGGTCGTTGACGTACAGGTCGCCGTCCGCGGCCTTCGTGGCGCTCACCGAATCGGCGCCGTCCACATACGCGGTCTTGCCCGCGCCCACACGCACGTAGTCGGCGATGTTGATGGTGATGGTCTCACGCGCATTGACCTTCAACGCCGGCGCCTTCGGACGTAGAACCGGCGGAAACACGCCATATGCGGGCACTTGGATGAACGCGGTGGACGTGATGCCGTACGTCGTGTTCGTGACGGTGTACGGCACCGCGCGCGCCTCGTCGGTCAGATCAACGGTGATGATGGTGGAATCCTTGCCGCCCTTGACATGCGCATGGTCGGTCGCGGAAGGATCCACGCCCACCTGAAGCTCGTCGGCGGTGCCGGACGGATTGGCGATCCACTGCGAAACGTCCACGTCCACGGATTTCTTGTCGATCGTGGCGGCGGCCGGAACACGGTAATCGTACGCGGTCGGCGGGTCGATGGCGGCGTTCTCGTCGACATTCACCGTCAACGTCGCCGAATCGGACAGGCCGGCCTTGTCCTTGACGGTGTAGACCACGTAATACGTGCCCGCCTGCTTCGGCGTGGTGAACGACAGCATGTTGTCAACGACCTGAATGCCGCCGATGCCTTGCGATTCCACGTCCTTGGCCACGGTCAGATCAGTATTGTCCCCGGAAATGTCGTTCTGCGCCACCGGCACGGTGGCCGCGGTGTTCGGACGCAGCGTGATCTCGTCGTCGCGCGCGTACACACCCGAATCGGCTCCGGATTTGAACACGCCCACACGCACCTGCGCGGTGGCCCTCTGACCGGTCCAATCCTCCACGGCGTAGGAGAACGTGTCCGTTCCGGACGAATCGGCATACGCCTCATACACCAGATACGTGGCGCCCACCTCGCTGATACGGCCCAGTTTCGGCGCTTTGTTGCCCAAGCCGAGCAGCTGCACGTCATCGCCGTCAGCGTCGATGCCGGTGAGCGTGATCGGAATCTGCACCTTCTGACCGGCCGCCACCTGCGCCTCGACGTCGGACGGTGTCGGAGCCGCCTTGTTGGACGCGTCCTTCTGATGCACGTTGATGGTGATGGTGGCCGAGGCCGCGTTGCCGAGATTGTCCTTCACCGTGTAGGTGACGGGGAAGGAGCCGGTTTGTCTGGTGGCCTGATAGCGCACGGTGTCGCCGGACACGAACACCAGACCCTTGAACGTGTTCTTGTCATACTGCAAATCGTTCTGCAGGCTCACCGTGGTGCCGTCGGAATACGTGACATGGTCGAGCACGTCCACGGACACGATGCCTTCGGTGCGCACCTGTGTGGTGATGTTCTCGGCCTTCGGCACGGAATTCGACGTGGTCAGCGCCGGCGGCTGCAGGACGATGACGCCGGTCGACGATCCGGCCGCGTTGGCCACGGTGTAGGAGATCCGCACCGGCTCGGTAGGCACCTGACGCGCGGTGATATAGACGCGCTTGTTGCTCACCACACCGGTTTTGATGCCGCTTTGCGCGTCCGCGGTGACGCTGGTCACCGACAGCACGCCGCCCATCGGGTCGACGTCGTTGGCAAGCGGCTCCACGATCGCGGTATTGTCCGCACCTAGCAGCGCCACGTCGTTCGCCGCGATTGGCTTGGCGGCGTCTCCGGCCACCGCCTGCACCTCCACACGAGCCAGACCGGTCGACGGAATGGAACCCTGCGTGATGGTGTACGGCACATAGTAGGTGCCGGGATTGGAGGCGGTGAACGTGATCGACATGTCGGTGGCGTTCATGGTGGTGGCCGCGCCGGACGGCGTCTCCACCGCGGTCAATTCGGCCGGTTCGACGGACGTGCCGTGCACGTACGGTTTGAGCGCGATGGTGGTGCGGGTGTCGGGCGTGGTCTGTTTGACCACGGGGTCGATGACCGCGCCCAGCGTGTTCGCCGGCTTCACGGAGAAGTAGATCATGCCGATGCCGGTCTGCTGGCCGTCGGACACCGTGACCTCGATGCCCGCCCTGCCGGACGACATCGAACCGGCGTTGAAGACCAATTGTCCGTCGGCTCGCGTGGACACCGTCACCTGATCGGTGTTCTGCGGCGATGCCGACACCAAGGTCAGCGGATCGCCGTCGGGGTCGGAGAAGCTGCCCAACGCGTTCGCGGTGTACGAAGCACCCTGCTCCACGTCGATTTCCGGCGGAGTGTCGCTCTGCAGCGGCGCATGGTCGTCGCCGCCGGCCAGCGTGAGCGACACGGTGGCGCTGGACGTCTGCCCGCGCCCGTCGGAAATCTCATAGCTGAAGGACACGTTGCCCGCGGCGGCACCGGAGGCGTCGAGCTGCAGATACCGGCCGTCATAGACGGGGGAGACGGTGATGTTCGCGCCATCCGGAGCGCTCACCGACGTGATGCGCAGCACGGAACAGTCGGTCTGCTCGTCGTTGCGCAACACGTCGAGAATCTGCTGCGATCCCACGCGCGCGCCGAACGAATCGTCCACGGCCTTGATCTGCCCCGACTGCGCCGAACAGTTCTTGCTGAAATTGTGCTGGTTGTTGGCGCTGTCGTTGTTCTGCTGCTGTTGCTTCGACTGCTTGGTCTCCACCTTGTTCCACTGGATTTTGATGACCTTGGTGGACTCCTGCGGATTCCACACATTGCCGTTGACCACGTCGTTGAGCACCACCAGACGATGGTTGGTGCGGAACACGAGCTGCGAGGTGGGATTGACATCTTCCAACGAGGAAAACTGTGCGTCCTTGTCGTTCGCCGCGCACACCCTGATGTAATTGTTGGCCTTCTGCGCCCACGCGGCGAACACGCAGCCATTGGTGGACACCGGCTGCGCGGCATCGCCCTTGCCGGCATTCGGCAGCTGCGTGACCTTTTTGCTGCCCAAATCGACCATGGCGATGCCCCGCGGCGTGGAAACCGCCACCCAGCCAGTCTGCCTGCCATCCGTGGACGGCGCCTGCAACGTCGCCTGACCCTGCAGGCCGATATCCGCGCTGCCCTTCGGCCAGAACACCTTGCCGGCACCGGCTACGACCGGCGTCTTGCCGACCACGGTGAACGATTCGACATTCGTGGCGCCCTTGATCGTCGCATCCTTGCCGGGTGTTCCCTGAGGTCCGTCGACACTGAGCACCGCGCCGTCGGACGTGCGGTAGCCGTAGACGACACCGTCATGCGTCACCGCGATACGGCCACCCGACCCCAGCTTCATCTTCGGCGAATCGGTGGTCGGATTCATGGATTTCACATCATCGGCGGACCCGACCCACACATTGCCCGTCTTGACGTTGATGAACGCCGCGGTGTTGCCTCCGACGACGGTCCGCATATCCGATTTGATGGTGGTGTTGCCGCTTTCGCTGACGGTGGAGGCCTCGATGTTGCTGGCCTTCGTACCTTCGGAGATCACGGTGGAGCCATCATGCTGGGCCACGTCGAACCGGGCCGCAGTGGAGGCGACGCCCGCGTCGGCGTCCCGGTTGCGCACGTTGAAACGGGCGGCCTTGCGGTCCTTGAGCGAAGTGACCCACACGGTGCCATCGTCAAGCTGCACGTGACGTTGCGTCACCGAACTGACGATGACGGCTCCGGCGACGATGCCCAGCAACAGCAGCAGCATGACGATCGGCGTGATCCACCGGCGACTGCCGGAAGGCAGCAGCTTGCGCAGCATCGACCCGAATCGCAACTGCCGTTCGTACGATTGCGCCGACTGGTTCTCGGCGTTCCTATGCTTGCTCATCGACTGGCTCTTCCCTGATTGTGCCCAAACTTTGCTTGACCGCGCATCCAACCGCATGCGCCTACCTGTTTGCCCGCATGCATGCCGGGCTGTATTGGTTCGTATCGGTTCATGTCACCCGCATCCGGTCGCAAACTCACGGCTTGGCCGCGCACGCGATCATGGGATTCTCGGACATCTGCCGGTCCGCGCGAACCAGACTCACCTGCACGCACGTCTGCGCGCCGTCGGCCGGATCGATTTCGATACTCGTCGACTCCGTGGTGGTGCCCTGCGCGTTCGGGTCGGTTCCCGAATCGCCGACCAGCGACCACGCGTACGAATCGCCATCCTTCGGCGAAGGATTGACCCATGTGAACCGCACTTTGCCGTCGGCGGTGTATTCGCCCGTAAGATCCTGCACGCTCGGCACACTGCCCGACGTGATCGCCGAATCGGGATCGTCCTCGGCATGGTTCTGGGCGCCATGGTTCTGCACCTGCACCTTGCTGTTGTCGGAGGACGCATCCATATTCGGCATGACGACGGTGACGAACGCCAACGCCATCACGACCACGGCGGCCGCCGCAGCAACCGTGACGGCCAACGGCTTCGCCCACCGGGCATGCTGTTTCGCAACCGGGGCGGACTGGTCGAATGCGGAAGTCTGCGCGTACATGTTCTGCGGATAATCCGGCACACCCTCGACGGTGGTCTGCACGGCACGGCCATACAAGGCCTGTTGCACGCGCTGCATGTCGCGCGCGAACTCCAACGCGGAATAGTAACGATCCTCGGGCGTACGGCTCAAGGCCTTACGCAACACCCGTTCCACTTCGGCCGGCACGTCGGGACGGTTGAGCTTGGGCAGCGGATTGTTGAGAATGACGGACTTGAGCCGTTCGGCCCGCACCTGCCGTTGGGAATCGCCCAGCACATCGGCGTAGAAATACTCGTACGGCGATTGGCCGATCAGCATGGCGAACAGCGTGGCGCCAAGCGAATAGATATCGGACGATTCATTGCCGCCACCGCCTTGGGCAAGCACCTCCGGCGCGGCCCACGCGATGGTGAAGCCGACACCCGGACGCCCATAGACGGACCCGGCGATGCCGAAATCGGCGAGCATGGGCATATTGTGCGCGTTGATGAGAATATTGCTGGGCTTGATGTCTCGATGGATGATGCCTTTGCGATGCGCGGTGAACAGCGCGCTCGCCAGATCGATACCGACGGTGAGCATCTGGTCGGCGGTGAGACGGCCATGCTCGAGGAACGTCTTGTAATTGCCGCCCGGAGCGTATTCGAACACGGTGTAGCCGCGCCCGTTGACGGTCACGCCGTTCTCATAGACGGAAAGAATGTAGGGGTGTGTGGAGATCTGCCCCATGAAATTCGCTTCGGAACGGAAGCGGACCGCGGCACGTGGGTCGAGCGTGTTCTTGCTGATTTTGATGGCCACCTGACGGGCCGGGGAAAGCTGCTGGTACAGGTACACGTCGGCTTCGGAACCGGAGCCCAGCCGTTTGATCAGTGTGTAGCCGGGAATCTGAGGGGGAATGCTCCTTGAGGCTTCCATGCTTCCTCTTTCTTGTAGTTCCTGCCCGGTTCCGTGCGTTGCGTCTATGCTTCGACTGTACTCGTCGTCATGGGCAGGCCGTCTGTTCGCTGTTGAACCTTCCCGGGCTGCGCCGCTAGTCAATCTTATTGGTGGCGGTGTCCGAAAAACTTTGTAGAGGGTATCGATGTCCATATATAAAGATGGCGGTGTCCACGATGACGTTTTCAGGACGGCTTCGGACGATGATATGCGATTCGTGGCCGGACCGTTCGGCTAAGCTGGGGAGACATGATGGATGTGGACGATCTCGATGGCGCGACATTGGTTGCGGGGGCACCCCGCAGCGGCAAGACCCGGTTCGCGCTGGACATGCTGGTCGCCGCGATGAAGCGGCATGGCGACGCGTACGCCGTGATGACGGTCTCCGGCAGACAGGTGGCCGACCGGCTCGGCGACACCGTGATCCGCGAACTGTCCGCGATCTCGCAGGCACGCCCCGTCACCACCCTGCCAGCCGTCGCGTTCCGCATCATGACCGCCGTGCGATCGCATGCCGGACAACCCCTGCCGAAACTGCTCAACGGGGCCGAACAGGACGTGGTCATCCGCCGCGTGCTCGCCAAGCATGCCGAACATGCCGAGCACGGCGACGAATGCTCCACCTGCGCGCTATTGCGCACCTACTTCGTGGTCGCCGACTGGTCGGGCATGGTGGTGGACGACGCCACCGACGCCTTCGCCAACCAGCTGCGCGACATGCTTGCCCGCATGAACGAGATCGGCGCGAAACCGGAACTCGAAGACGCGCTGATTTCCCGCGCTGCCGACGAACACGGCACGCTTGACGAACGACGCGAACGACTGCGCGTGCAATGGCGGCTCGCCTTCGCGCTGCGTGCCGAATACAACCAGGCCATCAACGAGGCATATCCGGACCAATACCGTCTCGACGCCTCGCAGCTCATGATCGACGCCGCGGCCGCCGTGAACGAAGCCAAAACGTCCGACCTGCCGAAACTCGTCATCGTCGACGATTTCCAGGACGCCACACTCGCCGGCTTCGACTTTCTCACCGCATTGCGCAACCGTGGCGTGCGACTGTTGCTCGTCGGCAACCCCGACGAGGCGGTGCAGACGTTCCGCGGATCGTACCCTGAATATCTGTTCAACATGGCGCAATCGCGATTGGGCGCGCGACTGGTACGGCTGGAACCGTCCCATATGGCCGAAGGCACGGACCTGGCTGCGGTGACGAGCCGCGTGAGCCTGACCATCGCCAGCACGGAATCGACCGACGACGCGCTGGCGAACCGCCCCGGCAAAATGCCGGCCATCGCCATACCGGAGACGCACGACGGCAGTCTTGAAGCCGCGATGTACCGTTCCACCGTCGAAGAACTCGACGACGTGGTGTGGAAAATCAAAACCGAACATCTCGAACACGGCCGCGACTGGAACGACATGGCCGTGATCGCCCACGACAACGCCACCGTGCGCACGTTCGGTGAACGGCTACGCGCCGACGGCGTGCCCGTACGCTATTCGAGCGTGACCCGCCCCCTCAAGGACGAACCGTTCGTGCAGGGCCTGTTCTCCATGATCGAACTGGCCGAACTGAAACGGCAAGGCATCGCCACCTCGTCCATGAACCTCGACACGGCCGGCGCATACGTGCGCTCACGCGTCGCATCAATCATGAACTCGCCGCTGATCACCACCCCCGGCGAACGTCCGGCTCGGCTGTGCGTGGTCGAATCGGCGATGAACGCGCTCGGCTCGCTGGCCACGGTTTTGCATGACGATACAGCCGATCCGACCACGTCCGACACGTCCGGACGCGCGCTGCTGCCACAGCTGATCGACGATTGGAACGATTACGTCGAAGCCTTCCACACCGCACGCGCGGCGGCATCGGCGTCGGACGCGGAAAACGCTGCCGACATGGGCCTGCCGGCAATCGACACCGACGACCGGCTGATGACGGGAGAGCGTGCCGCTGAGGACGCGGACGAACCATCCTTCGGCATGAACGCGCTGTACATCCTGCTATTGGAAGGCGACACCGACCGCGTGCTCGACGCGATCGCCTCCGTACTGGGCCGCAAAGACCCCCAAGCGCAAGCCTTCGCACGCCTGTGGAAAGCGCTCGACGATACCCTGCGGTCGGAGGCACGCCTGACATCCCACGAACCGCAATACATGCTCGACTGTGCATGGCAGGCGTTCGGCAAAGCCGAAATCTGGCAGAAAACGGCGTTGCGCAACAACGCCGAAGGCCGCGCGGCCAACGACCGGCTCGACACCGCGATGCGCCTGTTCAGCTACGCGTCCGGCGGCGAATCGAACGGCGTGACGGCAGCGCACACCATCGACGCGTTCATCGAACAGGTCCGCGCGCTCGCCATCGAAGCCGACTCCCTGGCGCACACCGCGCCGATCGATCAGGCCGTGACGCTCACCACGCCCGCCGGAGCTGCCGGAAAACATTGGAAACTAGTATTCATGCCTGCGTTCCAACAAGGCCAATGGCCGAACCTCTCACCGCGCAACACCCTGTTTGGCGGGGAGGAGCTCGCCGACATCATGCTGCATGGACGACTGTCCGACGACATCGTCACTTCCGCAGGCCGCGAAAACGCGCAGCTCGCCGCGGTGCTCGCCTCCGAACAGAAAAGCCTCCTTGTGGCGCTCACCCGCGCCGATGAGCGCGTGACGGTAAGCGCGGTCCTCAACGAAGACCATGTGCCGTCCGACTTCCTCTACGGCTACCTGCCGGAATGGTTCGACCGCGACCGGGATGCCGATGCGGAAACACGCGTGTACACGGCGGTCGGCGAGGCCGGCGAATACGCGGGACTGGAGGCCGACCCGCGTGGCCTGGTCGCCGCCGCGCGAAGCGTGCTGGCCCATGCGCCGGCCGATTCCCCCCAAGCGCGCGATGCCGCGCAAGCCTTGGCGTTGTTGGCATCGCATGGCATCGCCGCCGCGAATCCCGACAATTGGGCGTTCCTTACGGAACATGCGGGAGCCGACGATATGACGGGAATCGACGGCAAGATGGAATCTGACGGAAAAACGGAGCATGCCGACAAGGCGAAGCTTATCGAACAACCGGAATCCATCGAAAAAACAGACGGCCAATCCGACGTGGTCACCCTTTCTCCATCCGCCGTGGACAGTTTGTGGGCGTGCCCGGTGTGCTGGATGCTGGAGAACCGTTTCGCCGGCCCACGCATGGGCAGCGCGGCCACCAGCTTCGGCTCGCTCATCCACGCCGTCGCGCAACAGGCCACCGAAGCCGGCCTCGACCTGCCCCAAAACCACACCGCGGTAAGCGACGAGGACAACATCGACGAAATCGCCCAATGGATGATCAGCCGATACAAGACCCTACGTGGCGACCTCAACGCCATCGACGACCCCGAGGAACGGTACAAGGCGCTCGGCAAGGACGCGAAGGCGTCGGTCGCATTGCGCAACATCGCCACATATTTCGTCAAGTCGAACCGTACGGGATACCCGTCGAACAACACCGAAAACATCACCGTGGGAACATTGGACCATGCCGAAGCGGAACGGCAGTTCGCCGCGCGATTCGACTTCGACGACATCCTCGACGCCTACAACGCCATCGACGGCAACGCTCCGATCTCCCGCGACGAACTCATCGCCATCATGGGCGCGCTCGTCGACGGCTGGCCGGAAACCGGCATGAGCGACCGGCTCACCGTACGCCTGTCGGGCAGAATCGACCGTCTTGAACACCGCCGTACCGCAGACGGCCGCGAACAGGTACGGCTGATCGACTACAAAACCGGCAAAGTGCCAAACGGACGCTCCCTGTTCAGCGACCTGCAGCTCGTCTGCTACCAGCTGGGCCTCGCATTCCCGGAACACGGCGGAAAACGCGGCGCGCAGGCGATCGCAGCCATGCCGGACATCACCCAAAGCGCCCTGTTCCACGTCATGGAATACGCGGCACCCGCGCCACGCAAAGGGCAAGGCGACGAAGCGTACCACCAGCAGGCGCTGTTCGCCGGCGGAAGCATCAACGCGGGCGATTTCATACCCCGCAAATACGTGCCCAAAATGGCCAGCGTCTTCACCAGCGGCCTCGACGACGTCGAACGGCCGGCGCAGGTCAGCGAAGAACATTGGAAGCAACTTCTGGAATCGCGGTCGAAGATGACGGTATGGTCGCTGACCATGATCTCCCGCGTCTTCTATGCGGCCGCGGCGAGCCGGGCCACCCGCATCACCGCGCGTCCGACCGTGGAACACGTCGGATACTGCAGAACGTACGGCAGTGGGGTCTGCCCGGCCTGCCAAGGCGAGCAGAACACCGTATTCGAAAGGACCGTGGCATGAACGGAAGTAACGGTATGAACGGAAGCATGTCAACGAACGGGGCCACAGCAAAGGGCGATGCGATGGGCACTGTGCCGGCCGCCACGCCGAAATTCACCGACAGTCCGGAACAGGCCGCCGTCATCCAAGCCCCCTCATACGAGGACGTGGTCGTGGTGGCGGGCGCCGGCTCCGGCAAAACCTACACCATGACCCGCCGCATCATCACCCTCATCGACCAGGGCATCAGTCCCGAGAAGATTCTGGGCCTGACCTTCACACGCAAAGCCGCCTCCGAACTGCTTTCGCGCGTCTCCGCTGCCGTGACACGCAACCAAGCCGGACGCGGTACACGCGTCGCCTTCCTCAAACCGGAAGTCTCCACCTATGACGCGTTCTTCCAAACCATCGTGCGCCAATACGGCCTGCTCGTCGGCTTCGACCAAAACACGCAGCCATTGAGCGAAGCCGGAGCGCTGCAGCTCATCCACACCGTGCTCGACAAGCACATGGACCAGCTCATGGCCTTCGACCAAGGCGGCGACGAACTCGGCAAATTCTCCACCATCGCCGGCAACGTGTTCACCCTATCCAACGCCATCGCAGGAGCCATGATCGGCAGCGACTGCACCAGCTTCGACGAAGCCGTGGAACGCGTGCGCGCATGGGATAAGGCGTTCGTGGCGCAAGTGGCCAAAGCGCTTGAAGACGAGGACGTTCCCGATGACGAGCCGAAAGTGGGCAAGGCTCCGAAACAGAAGAAAAAGGAATCCGACACCGCCTTCGAAACCCGCATGCGCGAATACCGCGCCCAATGCCACCAACTCTGCGTCCACAAGACCGCGCAATTGGCCGGCACGGCCCGCAAACGCGACCTGCTACTCGACCTCGTGGCCGACTACCACGCCGAAAAACGCGCCCTCAACATGGCCGAATTCAGCGACTTCACCATCGCCGCATTCCAACTCGTCACCCGATTCCCCTCCATCGGAGCCACCTACCGCAAACGCTACACGCACGTGCTGCTTGACGAATACCAAGACACCTCCACCACGCAGGCGGCCCTCCTGACCGCACTGTTCCACGCCGATTCCACCCATCGCAGCGCGGTGAACGCCGTCGGCGACCCCTTCCAATCGATCTACGCATGGCGAGGAGCCAGCCCAGGCGCATTCCGCATGCTGCAACACGACTTCGGCCACGACGCCACCGACAAGCCCTACACGCTGACCGTCACCCGACGTAACTCGCGCATGGTGCTCGAAGCGGCCAACAATCTGACGAAACCATTGCGCCTGCCCGCCAGACGTCGCGGCAGCTCGCTTATGCGCGAAGTGGACGTGCCCCCGCTCGCCAACATCGACAATGCCCCCGAAGGTACGCTCGGCGTGCTCGGCTACGCCACATTCGGCCAGGAAATCGACGCCATCGTACGCTTCGCCAAACAAGCGATCGCACTGCACACGCCAACCGAAAACGAGCTCGCCGACGGAGCCAAAGACAACCGTCCGCACGTGGCGCTCCTGTTCCGCTCCAAAACGCAGATGCCAGCCTACGAGGACGCACTGGAACAAGCCGGCCTCACCACACTCGTCGTCGGCCAGGCCGCACTCCTGGAACGTCCCGAAATCAAAGACATCCTCGCCCTGCTGCACGTCGTATGCGACCACACCGACAGCGCCGTGCTCATGCGGCTGCTCGCCACGCCACGATTCGGCCTGTCCGCCGACGATCTGCAGGCGCTCGCCGGCATCGCCGAACGGCTCAACACCGCGCAACGCTACCGCGCGCTCGTGTCGGCCGGCATCGTGGAGGCGGATGCGAATCCGTCCGACGCCGACATCCGCGCCACCGTGCGCGCCTACCGCGACCAAGTGCCCAACGCCGTCTTCCTGATCGACGTGCTGCTGCGCGGCGATCTGCGGCACCTCGTCGACGGCGTATTGAGCCGTACGGGAGCCGCGAGCGTCATCCACGCCGGTCGCGTCATCCAACAGGTGCAGCGCACGGCCGGCCATCCGTTGCCGGAAGTGGTACGCACGGCCATCACCGCGCTCGGACTGGACATCGACCTGCTGCTCGCCGAACGGATGCGGCATCCGGATGCCGGCAATCGTGCCACATCGCATGCCGCTTCGTCACTCGACGCGATGCTGTCTCTGGTGGACACCTACTTGCAGGAAATCGCCGCGCAGGGCACGCCAAGCCTGCGCGCGTTCATCTCGTGGGTGGATTCGCTGCGTGACGCGTCCGACGACAACGCCACCGCACCAGATACCCCCGTCGATGTGGTGCTCATGACCGTGCACCAGTCGAAAGGCCTGGAATGGAACGCCGTGGCCGTGGTCGGCATGCGCGACGGCACCTTCCCGTCCAGTCAAGGCGACCACCTGAGCGTCAAAACGGACGAAGACCATCCGGGCGGTCGGCGCGACGGCGTATGGGAGCCGCCGGAATACTTCGAAAAAGCCCACACTTGGCTGGAAGACCCGTCCGCGGTGCCGGTTCCGGTGCGCGCCGACGCGGATATCCTGCCACGATTCCCGCACGACGCGCCCATCGGGGGCAATCCCGTGGAATCGCTCGACGGATTGGACGATGCGGAAGTGATCGACGACGAGGTGTTCGGCACCTTGCGAACCATGGCCGTCGACGATATGGAAGGAATGGATCCGGCAAGCCTGTACCTGACGCAACAGGAGGAATACGGCCGCCGACTGCACGCCGACGAACGCCGTCTCGCCTACGTGGCGTTGACGCGCGCCCGCTACGAGGCGCTGCTCGTATACAGCGGATGCAACGAGACGAGCCGCGACTCCCGTCTGGCGGAGGGAAAGAAAAGCGCCGCGCCGTCGAATTTCTGGCTGGAGACGCGCGATTCGATGAACGGAATCGTCACCGCGGTACGCGAACCGGACAACCTGTCCGACGATGTGGACGGCTCCCCGAACACGCTGGGACTTGACCTGCCCGACGGCTATTTCGTAGGCGAACACGCCCGCGATTTCGAGAATGCCGTGGTGGGCGATGCGTGGAACACGCCGCTCGAACCGGTCTCGGACGACCATACTTTGCCTTGGCCGTGCGATCTGAGCGCCGATGTCGCCGACAGGCTGCGTGCCGCGGCCGAACAGGTACGTGCCGTCGAATCCGACGAACCGAATATCGCTGAATCCACGGGAACGCAGGGCGACGTTGCCGATGAATCCGCCACGCCATCGCCGGAAACCGGAAACTCACTGCTGCGTCTCGCCAAACTGCTCGTCGCCGACGAACATCTCATGCCGGAACCGGACGCGGCTGACGCAGGCGAATCGCAGGACGCCTTCGACGAGGCCGTGCGTGCCAAAGGCGAACGTATCCTTGCTGCCGGCCGCCAAAACGTCACCTCGCTGCAAGCGCGCGCCGGCTCCATGGGCGAGCGTGACTCCCGCGCCTACTGGCGTGGTCTGGTCCGTCCGATTCCGCACGTCGCCTCGCCGGCGGCACAGCTCGGCACGCGGTTCCACGCATGGGCTGAGCGTTTCATCATGGCGGATGCGGACGTCGACGGCATCGGCGGTACGGAAGGTGCTGCCGGTATGGCCGCGCAGTCGCGTGCGGAACTGATCGCATTGATAGGTGATACGCAAGTCGACGCGGACAACGGCGGCGTGCAATCGCAGGACGCCCAATTGCGAGACGAACGGAAACTGGCCGCTTGGCAGCGTCGTCTCGTCGCCTCGCCGTGGGCAAAACGACGTCCAGCATGGGCGGAACGCCAGCTCGTCGTCGACATGCCCCAGCTCGGCACCATCGTCAACGGCAAACTCGACGCGGTGTTCTTCGGCGGTCTCGACGAAACGGACGAGACGAAACGCTACACCGTGGTCGATTGGAAAACCGGCGTAAAACCACGCAAACCGGACGAAATCAAGGAGAAGCTCGCACAGCTCGACCTGTACCGCCTGCTGCTCGCGGCGATGGAAGGGGTGCCGTTGGATGCAATCGACGCCTGTCTCTACTATGTGAGTGAGCCTCACGAGGCCGATCGGGAGCTTGACGCCCTCGACAAAACAGAAGAAGAGATCCTTGCCGAGTTGAGCTACGGAATTCCGCAGCAATCCGACAACGACTAGTGCCGGTGCGCAATGGCTCCTTGACCGAAGAAAGCGGGGGAGCGGCGCTTTCCGGCCTGCCTGCGGGAGAAACCGCTATGCAGGCAGCGTTGTGGAGGAACGCCGCTACCCTCGTGCAGCATGTGTGGGCGGGCACACATGCCGGACGCAACGACAGTTAAGGAGTGTTTGATATGGCTGCGAACAGCGCAACCGCAATCCCGAACGCCGGCATGGGTGCCGGAACAAACAACGCATCGGCAATCGTCTTCCGTCCCATCGGCTGGGGCGATCTGGACGCGGTGGTCGACCTGTTCGACCGTACCTGGCCGCAGGATGTGGACAAGGTCGGCGCGGACATGTCGCGGCTGATCTCCCGATATTTCGTGCTGCACTACCTGCTGCCGACCACGTTCGCCAACGGCGCGTTCGCCGCCGACGGCACACTCGCGGGCGTCACGTTCATCCGCGTCGCCGGCGAGGCGCCGCAGCTCGACGAAATCGAAGTCGGCGAGGAAATGAAGGCCTTGGAACGCCGCATCGACGCCGATCCGGAGGCCGCCAAGCATATGGCGGCGCTGAAATCCGGCTTCTCGGTGGAACTCGATCTGGAACGCGAAGGGCGCGCCAACGAAACCACCATGGGCGAGCTGGAACTGTTCATCGTCAACCCCGACGTGCGCGGCCACGGTGTGGGCGGGCAGCTTTGGAGACGCATGCAGGAGCATTTCGCCGCATGGGACGTGCCCGCGTTCTACCTGCACACCGATTCCGACTGCGACGTGAGCTTCTACGACCACAAGGGGTTGGACTGCATCGCGCACCGCACGGCAAGCGAGACGGTCGCCCGGCTCGGCGGCAGCGCCGACGGCGAAGTGCCGCCACTGTTCGACGACATGTTCATCTACCGGGGAAAGGTGACGGCGTGACGAGCGCGAAACCGCAATCGCAATCGCACGAACCGCACGAATCGCAGAAAACGCAATCGCCATACGCGCAGCTTTTCCGCATTCCCGGCACGAAGGCGTTCTGCGTGTCCGGAGCCATCGCGCGACTGCCGATGTCCATGATGGGCCTCGGTATCGTGCTCGCGCTCAACCACATGTACGACAATTGGACGATCGCCGGCGTGATGAGCGCCGCGTACGTGCTCGCCACCGCCGCGGTCACGCCGCTGTACGCGCGCCTGTTCGACCGGTTCGGCCAGCGCAAGGTCGGTCCGGTGATCCTGACGGTGCAGGTCATCGTCATGCTGGGCTTCGCGTTCGCCGCACTGATGCGCGTGCCGATTCCGCTGCTGTTCGTGCTTGCCGTGGTCATGGGCATGACGCAGTTCTCGTTCGGCGCGCTCGTACGCACCCGTTGGGCGTACGTGCTCGACCGCGCCGACAAGGAGGACCTGCTCAACACCGCGTATGCGCTCGAATCCGCCATCGACGAGATCGTGTTCATCTTCGGGCCGATTCTGGCGGCTTTCCTGGCCGCGTCCGTGCATCCCGTATCACAGCTGTTCGTGCCGACCCTCGCCTGCGCGTTCGGCGGTGCCGTGTTCTTCGCATTGCGTGACACTCAACCGCCGGTATTGCGCGAAATCACGGTCGTCGCGGCCGGTACGGACGATGCTGACGTGCGATTGGCGGCCGGCGGTGCCGCTGGTGCCGCGGTTTCCGCGGACCGTTTCGATTTGGATCGGCTCAAGACGGGCGATCGCGACCGCAGGAAACGCAACGTGCTCACCTATGCGGGTGTGCTGCCGCTCCTCGCCGTGTTCATCGTGTTCAACATGGCGTTCACCGCGTTCGACACGTCCATGACCGCCGTCATGAAATCGCTGCACCTCGACTCCGTGCTCGGCGTGCAGCTGGCCATGCTGGCCGTCGGCTCCTGCATGGGCGCGCTGGTCTTCGGCTCGCGCGAGCTCAAAGGCTCCCGCTGGCGTCACATGATCATGTTCCTCGCCTTGATGACCGTCGGCTTCGTGGTGATCCACCTGTGCCAGGGCAACCTGATCGTGATGGGACTGGTGGAGATCCTCACCGGCCTGACCATTTCGCCGGTATTCGCCTCCGGCAACCTCCTCGTCAAGGAGACCGTGCCCGAGGAATCGCTCACCGAAGGCCTGTCCTGGGTGAGCACCGCCGGCACGATGGGCGCGTCGTTCGGCTCCATGATCACCGGCATCGTGCTCGACCATTTCGATCCGGGCGTGGGATTGAGCCTGCCCGCCGTGTTCGTGGGCTGTTCGATTCCGTTCGCGCTGATCGGCTGGCTGCTGGTGCGCCGCCGCGGCTGACCGACGTTCGATCGTCAAGCGTCATAGCCGCCTGCCTCCGCGTCGAAGCGTCTCTTTAGATTCATAAGTGGAACACGTTATGGACGCGGACACGCGATTTCGAACACATGCGCACGGCAAACGTACGACATGCGCAACATGCGCGTCCGCGAAAACATCAAGGAGCTGCAATGATCAAGGTTTCCGTAGTCGGCGCCAAAGGCCGTATGGGCTCGCATGTGGTCGACGCCGTCGATTCCGCCGCCGACACCGAACTCGCGCTCGCGCTCGACGCAGGTGACGACCTGACCGCCATCACCCCCGAAAACACCGACGTCGTGGTGGAGTTCACCGTGCCGAGCGTGTCGCTGGGCAATGTGCTCGCCCTCGTCAAGCAGGGCGTCGACGTGGTGGTCGGCACCACCGGCTGGACCGAAGAGAAGCTCGACCAGGTGCGCGCCGCGCTCGCCGCGGCCCCGCGTGAGGGCCAGAGCGTGTTCATCGCGCCGAACTTCGCCATTTCCGCGGTGCTCGCCGACCATTTCGCAAAGGTCGCGGCGCCGTATTTCGAATCCGCGGAAGTCATCGAACTGCACCACCCGACCAAGGTGGACGCTCCGTCCGGCACCGCTTTCCACACTGCGCAGGGCATCGCCGAAGCGCGCAAGGCGGCCGGCTTGGGTCCGGTTCCGGACGCCACCGAAACCGATGGCGGCTCCCGCGGCCAGGTGGTGGACGGCATCCACGTGCACGCCGTGCGTCTGCGTGGCCTCAACGCCCATGAGGAGGTGCTGTTTGGCAACTCCGGCGAACAGCTGACCATCCGCGCCGACAGCTTCGACCGCATCTCCTTCATGCCGGGCGTGCTGCTGGCCGTGCGCAAGGTCTCCACCGGAACCTACCCGGGTCTGACCGTCGGCCTCGACCACTTCCTCGACCTGTAATCGTAATTCTTTTTTCAAACTGCCGACGGGTGCATGTGTCTCCCGTCGGCAGTTTTTTTTATGGCGGATCTGTTCCGATTATTTGGCAAGGCGTGCGATGGCGGCGCTGACTTCCGCCAGCTTTTCGTCGGCGACGGTACCGCCCTCCGCCGCGGCTTTGGCGACGCAATGGTGCAGATGGTCGTCGAGCAGCAGTAGCGCCACCGACTTCAGCGCGCTGTCCGCTGCGGAAATCTGCGTCAGAATGTCGATGCAGTATTCGCCGTTTTCCGTCATCTGCCGAATGCCGCGCACCTGCCCTTCGATGCGATTCAATCGTGCGATGATCCTCTTCTGGTCGCTTGCGTACCCATGTTGTGTGGCGTTCATATCGTCCTCCTCGCTGCGCTGAAAATTTTATCTACGGCTGAAGTTTGCTCGTCCTTCTTGCCAATATACCCTATAGGGGTATATTGTGATGGTGTTTGCCGAAATCGAAAGCCAATTACGGACGGAAGGCGGCTGGAATATGCACATCGCAATCGCGCTTATTATGGCGCTGCTCGTCACGGCGGGCGTGCTGTGGTTCTTCTTCGCACCGCGCAAAGCGTATCGTGCGCCGTTGCGCGACGGCGTGCAGGAAGCGGTCGTCGAAGTCAAAGGCGGGTACAGCCCGGCCGTCATCGAAGCCGAAGCCGGCGTGCCGTTGCGGCTGATCTTCGATCGCAAGGAAGACGGCGAATGCTCGTCGCATGTCGTGTTCTCCGATTTCGGGGTCGATCTTGCGTTGCCCGCCTTCCGCACGACCACGCTGACGCTTCATCTCGACCAGCCGGGCGAGTATCCCTTCGCATGCGGTATGAACATGCTGCACGGCACGTTGCGCATACTGCCGGGAAAGCATGCAAGTGTCGGTGCCGCCGCCGGTTCCGCGGTTGGTTCCGTCGGCGCCAGTATGTCCGATTCCGGCAATTCGGACATTCGCGCGACTGCTGACGGTGCCCACGCATCCGGTTCCGCGGAAACAGGCGTGCAATGCGCGCAAAAAGGCGCCGTCCAAACGTCCGGTTCGGGTGATTCGGGCAAATCGCGCGGATTGGAATCGGAAATTCGCGCCCTCATCACCCGTCTTATCGTGGCGGCCGTCTGCACGATTCCGGTATTCGGCTCCACCATGCTCATGCTGTATCCGATGCCGAACTGGCTGCAGTTCCTGCTGATGCTGCCAATCGTCGGCTATGCGGCATTGCCGATTTTCCGCAGCGGTTTCGCCGCGATCGCCCACCGTTCGCCGGAGATGAACGCGCTCGTCAGCCTCGGCGCGCTGGCCGCATTCGCCTACTCCTGCGTGGTCACCTTCGCACCGAACGTCCTGCCCGAGAACGCGCGCGAACCGTATTTCGAAGCGGTCGGTGTGGTCGTCACGCTTATGCTTGTCGGCCAGCTGCTCGAAGCGCGCGCCCGCAAAGGCACCGGTGAAGCCATGCGCGCATTGGCGGGTCTGCAACCGAAAACCGCCCGCGTGGTGCGAGACGGCAAGGAAACCAGCATCGCCATCGATGACGTGCGCGTCGGCGACATCATCGCCATCCGCCCCGGCGAGCAGCTGCCGGTCGACGGCATCGTCATATCCGGCAGCTCCACCGTGGACGAATCGATGATCACCGGCGAAGCCATGCCGGTCGCCAAAACCGAGGGCAGCGAAGTGACGGGCGTCACCATCAACGGTGGTGGCTCGCTGCGGTACCGCGCCACGAAAGTCGGCAAGGACACCGTGCTCGCGCAGATCATCGGCATGGTGGCCGCCGCACAAAGCTCGAAAGCCCCCGTGCAACGATTGGCGGACCGTATCTCCGGCGTTTTCGTGCCGGCCGTGGTACTCATCGCCGTATGGTCGTGCGCGCTGTGGTTCGCGTTCGGCCCCGAACCGCGTGTCACGCACGCGCTGGTCGCCGCGGTATCGGTGCTGCTGATCGCCTGCCCGTGCGCGCTCGGACTGGCGACTCCGTTGTCGGTGACGGTCTCGACTGGCCGCGCGGCTCGCATGGGGGTGCTGGTCCGTTCCGCCGAAGCGTTGGAAACATGCGGTAAAGTCAACGCCGTCGTGCTGGACAAAACCGGCACGATCACCACAGGCAAGCCCACCTTCACCGACGTGCTGCCGTTCGGCAAGTGGCGTCGGCAGGCCGATGATTTCCTGACGATCGTCGCCGCCGCCGAACGTGATTCCGAGCATCCGCTCGCTGCTGCGATCGTTGCCGCAGCTGCGGAAAAAGCCGACATCGCGGACGTTGCGGAACTCGCGCAAACCACCGATTTTCAGGCGATTGCCGGCCGTGGCGTCACCGCGCGTGTCACCTTCCGCGGTCTGCCGCACACCGTCGCCGTCGGCAACACCGACCTGATCGACGACCTTGACGTCAACATGCCCGACGTTACGTCCGATACCTCCGAAATTGCCTCCGAGACCATCCACGATACGAACCTCGACGCCATCATCGCCGACATGGAACGCCTGTCGCAGCAAGGCAAAACGCCGATCCTAGCGGCCATCGACGGCCATCTCGCCGGCATCGTCGCCGTCGCCGACGTGCCGAAAGCCGACTCGCGCCAAGCCATCGAACTGCTCCGCAAACGTGGCGTCGAAGCCGTCATGCTCACGGGAGACAATCCGACCACCGCACGCGCCATCGCAAGCCAGGTCGGTATCGACGAACGTCATGTGATCGCCGGCGTGCGGCCGGAACGCAAGGCCGACGAAATCGCAAAACTCCAATCGCAAGGCTATACGGTGGCGATGGTCGGCGACGGCATCAATGACGCCCCCGCCCTCGCCCGAGCCAACGTCGGATTCGCCATCGGCACCGGCACCGACGTGGCCATCCAATCCGCCGACGTGACACTGATGGGCGGATCGCTGATGGGACTCGTGCACGCGCTCGACCTGACGCACGCCGCCATGCGCAACATCGCGCAAAACCTCGGCTTCGCACTCGGCTACAACAGCATCGGCATCGCGATCGCGGCCGGCGTGCTGTATCCGTTCACCGGAACGCTGCTGAATCCGATGATCGCCGGCGCCGCGATGGCGTTCTCGTCGTTGTGCGTGGTGACGAACGCAAGCCGGCTGCGCCTGTTCGATCCGGACGCGGAGGCGGCGAAAAACAAGACGTATCGGGTACGCAAGCCCGATCCGAGCAAAAATAATGGCAACCAGCACAGTCGGAAAGGAACGATCATGGGACTGTTCAGCGATCACAAGGCCAAGAAGGAAGCCGAGAACATGGGCGCGATGGGCGCCGGACACTGCTGCGGCGGTCATGACGGCCACGGCATGGCTTCGAATATGGGCGATTCCGCGGCGAACGTTGCGAAGGATCCGGTTTGCGGCATGAGCGTCGATCCGGCCACCGCGGCCGCGACCCGCGAATACGGCGGCGTCACCTACTACTTCTGCAACCCCGGTTGCGCCGACAAGTTCGCCCAGAACCCGGCCGCCTACCTGGGCTGAGACCTGATTCTCGTCCGTCCCCAATCTGCCGACATCGAATGACATCCGGCCGTCGGCGGGTTGGGGATTTTTGTTGAATGGTTGATTTACGGATTCCGATTCACGGACGAACGATAAGATTCCCCTCCCGCACTCCGGAGAGCGCGTCCCGCCCCGCTACAAACGTGCGCGTGACGACGCCGTTAAGCGTCATGCCATCGCAGGCGCAGATCGGATTGCGGCTTTCCAAAGCGGTAGCATCCACAACAAACCGTTCGTACGGGCGAATAATCGCCAAATCGGCCCGCAATACCGGCGTTATATCGCCACGATCGTCAAGTCCCACAAGCCGTGCGGTGTTGCACGACATCCACCGCACGACGTCGGCCAAACTCAAGCCGCGCCGCATCGCACCCGTCAACACCGCGCGGAATCCGACCTGCAGACTGGAAACGCCACCCCACGCGGTGGCGAGCGTGCCGGCTTTCATATCCGCGCTGGCCGGGGAATGATCGGTGACGACACCATCCAACGTGCCGTCGGCAAGCCCCGCCCATAGCGCGTCCTGCTCATGCAGATCACGAATCGGCGGACAGCATTTGACCGCGGTGGCGTTGTCGGGAATATGGTCGCAATCCAACGTGAGGTAATGCGGACAGGTCTCCGCGCTGACCGGCAGTCCTTCGGCCTTCGCCCGCCGCAGCACGTCCACGCTCAGACCGCTGGACACGTGCAGAATATGCGTGCGGCAGCCGGTGCGTGCCACCAGCCGTACGATCTTGCGCACCGCGTTCGCCTCGCATTCGGCCGGGCGCGATGCCGCGTTCAACAGTGTTCGCAACAGTCGGGGATTTTGTTGCCGCGTTAGTCGCCCATTTCGCTGGTTTGGCACCGTTTCTTCTATGCCGAATCCGCCCGATATGCGATGTTGATTGTGTGGGGTAAGCTGTTTTTGCCATGGTCGGTCATCTCCTGATGGTGGGTCGCGTTGCCAAGAGGCGCCGCCATTGCCTGTGATGGATGCATTTCAGTGCTTACGGCATCTGAAATTCTTCATTCGTCGTAACAGTTGTCGGTGGCCAAACCTGGTGAAACCCGGAAAGCAAGGGGTAGCATCGTCAGGAGAGCGGATGCGCCGCGTGAGAATGTACTGCAGGGAAGGGCGATGAGCGTGACTTCTGGAATTATGCTTTCAGACAATATGGGGGCTTCGAAGGACGCCATGGACGAGGAAGGCAATGCTGCCGCGGACCTCGGCTTGGTGGCGCGCATCCGGGAATCCTTCGATTCTCTGACTGCGACGGAACGTGAGGCCGCGCAGTTCATTCTGGGTCATCTAACCGACGTGCTGGTCTGCAATTCCGTGGAATTGTCGCAGTTGAGCGGCATCTCGCAGCCGACGCTCAGCCGCCTGTACCGCAAGCTCGGTTATTCGAATGCGGGTGAATTCAGACGCGACGTGCGCCGTATCCACCGTCCAGGCGCTCCGGAAACCGTGCGAAATGTTCGCTGCGATGATTTGCTTGCCGACCATTTGCTCAGGGATTCGGAAAGCCTGAAACATACGTTTGAGGACATCGACCGCGCGCAATTGGATTCCGCATGCCGGGACATGGCCATGGCTCCGCATGTCGCGGTGGTCGGTTACCGCAATGGATATCCCGTGGCGCTTCATTTGCGTGAACAATTGCTGCAGCTGCGTGGAAACATCGATATTCTCCCGCATCCGGGGCAATCTATCGCAGAGGAATTGACTGACTACTCATCGGACGATGTGGCCGTCATCGTCGGCGTGGGTCGGCGTCCTCCTTTTTTCGCCCGACTTGTCGACGTGTTACTCGAACGTGGGGTCACCGTGGTGGTAATAGGCGACGTCGCGGCACGCAATGCCCTTATCGGACGCAACGTCGTCTTCTTCAACGTGGCGTTGAACTCGCATATGCTTTCAAGCTTCACTGCGGCGTTCGCTTTGGTTGCCCTCTTCGCGGACGAGGTGGGGGAACGTCTCGGAAGCGATGACGTCGACGTGCGGAAGCGCATTGAGGACATCAACGATTGTTTCGAAACGCTTGGCGAGCTTGGTGATTGACGGTATAGCGGCGGTCGGCCGGAACCATGGAGGCGAAAACGGGAATGGAGGCATTGTGAACAAGATAAACGGAGCGTTGGCGTACGACCTTCCTTCCACTGGACCGTGGGCTGCCTTGGTCTTCCTCGTATCGCTGAATCTGCGTCCCTCCATCGCGGCGGTCGGTCCGGTGCTCTCGCAAATAGGTACTGGCCTTCATTGGGCCGAGGGAGTGCAGGGCGTGCTGACCGCGATTCCCCTACTCGCCTTCGCTGCGATTAGCCCGCTGGTCACGTTCCTTGCACGCCGCATCGGCATCGACATGTCGATTCTGCTGGCCCTGCTGTGCATCGCGGCGGGCGACGCCATCCGCTCGTTCGGCGGCGGCGTTGGCATCTGGCTGGGCACGGTGGTGTTCGCCTCCGCCATCGCCGTCGGCAACGTTCTTGTGCCGGTGATCGCGAAACGTGACTATGCCGGCCATGTCGCGATGGCGACCGGCGTCTATTCCGGTTGCATCACCGCCGGCAGCGCCACCGCAGGTTTGCTGTCCGCGCCGCTTGCGCAGATGTGGGGCGGTTGGCGCGCGTCACTCGCCTTCTGGAGTGTGCCGCCGCTGGTCGTCGCCGTGCTGTGGGCGTTGCGTATCCTGCACAATCGCAAAGTCGTTATCGCTTCCGCCGGCGGCACCATCGAAACCAGCGATACTGGCGATATCGATGATATTGGCGATCGCAGCACGACGGCCAACGCACAAAACCCGCATTCCGCACAGCGACCGGCATGTTCCACGCAATCGTCGCATGGCGTGTTCACCCGCGTGCTGCGCCGTCCGATGACGTGGTACGTGACGGCCTTCATGGGACTGCAATCGTCCGCCTTCTACACCATGTCCAACTGGATGCCGTCCATCTCGGCGTCCATCGGCTACGACGCCTCCACCGCCGGCGTGCATCTGTTCATCTTCCAAGGCATCGGCATTTTCTCCGGCCTGCTCATTCCGAAATTCATGAACGTGCGCGGCAACCAGGTCTGCGCGGCGCTTACCGCCAGCGCTCCCATGCTGATCGCCGGCCTTGGCATGCTGCTGCTGCCGCATCTCATGCCGGTATGGGCGTTCGTCGGCGGCTGCGCGCAAGGCGCGTCCCTGGTGGTGGCGCTCGCATTGATCGCGTTGCGCGGCCGTGACAGCGCCGAAACCGTGGTGCTGTCGGGCGTCGCGCAGTCGTTCGGCTATCTGATCGCCTCGCTCGGCCCGCTTATGTTCGGCGTGCTGGTCCAGGCCACCGGCGGCCATCATGTGCCGCTGATGGTGTTCACGTTCGTCGCTTTCCTGCAGTGCGTCGTCGCGGTCGTCGTCGGCAGGCCTTCCAAAATGTGACTTTTCGCGTCTCATGAAATCGAAAGCGTCCGCAGAGGGAAGTACCGTTAGCCGTATGACAAGCCCTAAGACTGACGGTACTATGCATCTGCTCGATCCTGCTCCCTTCGGACGTATCCTTCCGGCCATGGTCACCCCCATGAAGGCTGACGGAGCCGTAGATTTCGAAGCCGCGCAACAGCTGGCGAGGCAGCTCGTGGCGGATGGTGCCGACGGTCTTGTGGTCAACGGCACCACCGGCGAATCTCCGACCACCCACATGGAGGAGAAGGTCGAACTGGTTCAGGCCGTCAAGGAAGTCGTGGACGTGCCGGTCATTTCCGGCGCCGGTTCCAACGACACCGCGCACACCGTGCGCATGGTGGAGCAGACCCAGGAGGCGGGCGCCGACGCGGTGCTCGTGGTCGCCCCGTATTACTCCCGTCCGTCGCAGGAAGGCGTGTTCCGCCACTACAAGGCGGTCAACGATTCCGCGGACAAGCCGATCATCATCTACGATGTGCCGGGCCGTACCGGACTGCACATCCAGCTGGAAACCTACCGTCGTATGGCCGAACTCGACCACGTCAAGGCCGTCAAGGACGCCACCGGCGACATCGCAGGCGCGGTGCGCAAGCGCATGGAGACCGGTCTGACCTGGTATTCGGGCGATGACGGCCTGTTCCTGCCGTTCCTGTCCGTCGGCGCCGTCGGCATCATCTCTGTGATCGCGCACGCGGCCGCCGGCCCGATGCGTGACCTCGCCAACGCGTTCGATCGTGGCGATATCCACGAAGCGCAGCGCATCTCCGTGCAGCTGGCGCCGCTCGTCGAAGCGATGAACGGCAATGGCTTCCAGGCCGTGATGGCCAAGGCCTCGCTGAAGGTGCGTGGAATCCTCGACTCCACCGAAATGCGCCTGCCGAACGTCGGTCCGGGCGAAGCGGAACTCGTGCGCGCGGAAAAGGGCATGCGCGCCGCGGGACTGCTGTGAACCGAATCGCATGATGCGACTGGCCTGTCGCGCATGAACGCCGGCAGGCACCCAAATTCCTCGTTTCCGCATAGGCGGAGACAATTAGTAATAGAAATCCAACTAGGAAATGGCTACAGAAGAAACCACAAAGACAACAACACACAAGCGCGGCAGCAAGGCTGCCAAGCGCACTGAAACCGCAGTCAAGGCATCCAAGACCACCAAGGCCGCGAAGTCCGAGAAGACCGCCATCAAGAAGGCCAAGTCCTCCACCCGCAGCCGTGGCAACGGTGGCTCGCGCAACGGAGGCTCCCGTGGATCCCGTGGCGGCAACGGTTCGAACCGTCGCCCGTCGCATTCCGCGCCGCAATCCACCGCGCCGCAGCAGGACGAAGTGCTGATCGCCCCGCCGAAGTACCGCAAGGGCTCCATGCGCATCGTGCCGCTCGGCGGTCTGGGTGAGATCGGCCGCAACATGAACGTGGTCGAATACAACGGGCATATCCTGCTCATCGACTGCGGCGTGCTCTTCCCGGAAGAGGAACAGCCGGGCGTGGACCTCATCCTGCCTGACTTCCACTACATCAAGGACCGTCTCGACAAGGTCGAGGCGCTCGTGCTCACCCACGGCCACGAAGACCACATCGGTGGCGTGCCGTACCTGCTCAAGCTCCGCCCGGACATTCCGCTGATCGGCTCCAAGCTCACCCTCGCCTTCGTTGAGGCCAAGTGCAAGGAACACCGCATCAACCCGACGCTCGTCGAGGTCAAGGGACGCGACAAGCTCAAGGTCGGCCCGTTCAACCTGGAATTCGTGAACGTCACGCACTCCATTCCGGACGCGCTCGCCGTGTTCGTGCAGACCCCCGCCGGCTCGCTTATCGACACCGGCGACATCAAGCTCGACCAGCTGCCGCTCGACCACCGCATCACCGATCTGGTGGAATTCGGCAAGCTTGGCGAAAAGGGCGTGGACCTCCTGATGATGGACTCCACCAACGCCGAGGTCCCGGGCTTCGTCAAGCCGGAAACCTCCATCGGTCCGGCGCTCGACCAGGCGTTCGCACAGGCCACGCGCAAGATCATCGTGGCCAGCTTCTCCAGCCACGTGCACCGCGTGCAGCAGGTCGTCGACGCGGCCCACAAGTACGGCCGCAAGGTCGTGTTCGTCGGACGTTCCATGGTCCGCAACATGTCCATCGCAGCAGATCTGGGCTACCTGCGTCTGCCCGAGGACACCGTCATCGACCTGAAGCAGGCCCATGACGTGCAGGACGACAAGCTCGTCTACATGTGCACCGGCTCCCAGGGCGAGCCGATGGCCGCGCTCGGCCGCATCGCCGACGGCAACCATCGTGACATCACCATCAACGAGTTCGACACGGTGATCCTCGCCAGCTCCCTGATTCCAGGTAACGAGCATGGCGTCTACAAGGTCATCAACAAGCTCGTGCAGCTCGGAGCCCGCGTGGTCAACCGAGACAACGCCGCCGTGCACGTCTCCGGCCACTGCAACGAAGGCGAGCTGCTGTACATGTACAACATCGTCAAGCCGAAGTGCGCCATGCCTATCCACGGCGAAAACCGCCACTTGGTGGCCAACGGCATGATCGCCGTCAAGACCGGCGTCGATCCGCAGAACGTCGTGCTGGCCGAAGACGGCGACGTCGTCGACCTGTACCACGGCCAGGCCGCGGTCGTCGGCTCCGTGCCGTGCGGCTACGTCTACGTCGATGGCGATTCCGTCGGCGAACTGACCGACGAAGAACTCGAGAAGCGCCGCATCCTCGGCACCGAAGGCTTCGTGTCCAGCTTCGTGGTCGTCGACACCGAAACCGCGGATGTCATCACCGGCCCGAAGATCTACCTCAACGCGGTCGCGGAAGACGAAAGCGAGTTCGACAAGGTCCGTCACCAGATCGTCGAGCAGCTGCAGGACGCGATGATGCAGGGCACGCGCGACACCTACAAGCTGCAGCAGATCATGCGACGCACGCTCGGCGGCTGGGTGGCACGACAGCTGCACCGCAAGCCGATGATCGTCCCCGTCGTCGCCGACATCGCGCAGGACGTGGACGACGCGATGGGACTGAACGCCGCGAAATAAGCCGTAAATTTACCATAAATTGAATCAAGGCGACGTGATCGGCACAACTGATCGCGCCGCCTTCTGTTACCAGAAAGAAGGAGTGACATGCCAGGAGCAAACCTCACCCGAATCGAAGCGGAAGAACGCAAAAGCATCATCGCCGCGCCAATCCATTACACGGTCAAGCTTGACCTGACCCGCGGAGCCAAGGATTTCGGCTCCGAAACCACCATCACCTTCGACGCGAAGCCGGGGGAGTCAAGCTTCCTTGACCTCATCGCCAACGAAGTCAGCGAAATCACCCTCAACGGTGAAACCCTCGACCCGGCTGAAGCGTACGTGGACAGCCGCATCGAGCTGAAGGGCCTCAAGGAGCACAACGAGGTTACCGTCAAGGCGATGTGCCAGTACTCCAACACCGGCGAAGGCCTGCACCGCAGCGTCGACCCGTCCGACGGCAACGTCTACCTGTATACCCAGTTCGAAGTGCCGGACGCCCGCCGTGTCTACGCCGTGTTCGACCAGCCTGATCTGAAGGCCGTGTTCGACTTCTCCGTGCTCGCCGCCAAATCCTGGATCGTCACGTCCAACATGCCCACCTCCTCCGTGACCGACAACGAAACCGTCACCGAGGAAGGCACGCTCGGCGATCACGCCGCCGAAACCACCAAGCTGTGGGTGTTCGAGCTGACCCCGACCATGAGCTCCTACCTCACCGCCATCTGCGCCGGACCGTACGCCGAATGGCACACCGAATACGCCAATGAGGACGGCCGCACCGTGCCGATGGCCATGTACTGCCGCCAGGCGCTCGCCAAGGCCTTCAGCAAGGACGTCGACTACCTGTTCGACATCACCAAGAAAGGCTTCGCCTTCTACGCCAAGACCTGGGGCGTGCCGTACCCGTACGCCAAGTTCGACCAGATCTACGTGCCGGAATACAACGCCGGCGCCATGGAGAACATCGGCATGGTCACCATCCGCGACCAGTACGTGTTCGAATCCAAGGTCACCGACGCCTATGCGGAACGCCGTGTGGTCACCGTGCTGCACGAGCTCGCCCACATGTGGTTCGGCGACTACGTGACCATGAAGTGGTGGAACGACCTGTGGCTCAACGAATCCTTCGCCGAGTTCACGTCCACCCTCGCCACCGCCGAAGCCACCGAATGGAAGGACGCCTGGGCAACCTTCAGCTCCGGCGAAAAGAGCTGGGCGTTGAATCAGGACCAGCTGAGCACCACCCACCCGATCGTCGCCCCGATCAACGACCTCAACGACACCTACGTCAACTTCGACGGCATCACCTACGCCAAGGGCGCCTCCGTGCTGAAGCAGCTCGTGTACTACGTGGGCCGTGAGAAGTTCTTCAAGGGCATCAACAACTACCTCAACAAGCACGCCTACTCCAACGCCACCCTCGCCGACCTGCTCGCCGAACTGGAACTCACTTCCGGCCGCGACCTGAAGGCGTGGAGCGCCCAGTGGCTTGAGGAATCCGGCATCAACACCATCGCCACCGAAGTCGAAGAGAACGAGGACGGCACCATCAAGCGTCTCGCCCTGCACCAGACCGCTCCGGCCGAGCATCCCGTGCTGCGCGCCCACCGTCTCGCCGTCGGCTTCTACAACGAGGATCCGGAAACCGGCAAGATCGTGCGCACCGACCGTTTCGAACTGGACGTCGACGGCGAACTGACGGTCGTCGACGCGGCCGCGGGCAAGGCACGTCCGTCGCTGATTCTGGTGAACGACGACGACCTGACCTACACGAAGCTGCGTTTCGACGACAAGAGCCTCGCATTCGCGACAAGCAACCTGTACCGCTTCGACGACGCGCTCGCCCGTTCCGTGATCTGGCTCGCCCTGTGGGACATGACCCGCGACGGCGAACTGCCGGCACGCCAGTTCATCGACACCTCGCTGGCCGCGCTCGCCACCGAACACGAGTCCACCACCTTCCGTTACGCGCTGGCACAGGTCAGCACCACCGCATGGCATTACACCGCTCCGGCAGAGCGTGCCGAGATCGTGAAGCATGTGGCCGCCGAACTGTTCAAGCTGGCGGGTCAGGCCAAGGCCGGCTCCGACGAACAGTTCCAGCTCGTCACCGCCTACCTGGGCTACGGCGAGCCGGGCGACGAGGCGTTCGTCGCCAACGCGAAGGGCCTGCTCGACGGTTCCGTGGCATTCGACGGTCTGGAAATCGACAACAACTTCCGCTGGACCATCATCAACGCGCTGAGCACCGTCAACGCGATCGACCAGGCGGGAATCGACGCCGAACTGGCCAAGCGCGAAACCACCGAGAACCGTGAGTTCGCCTATGGCGCACGCGCCGTGGCCGGTACCGCCGAAGCGAAGGCATGGGCTTGGAACGAGGCCCTGCACAACGACGAGCTGACCAACATGCAGCTTGAGGCTGTGGCCGGTGGCTTCGCGGCCACCCCGCGCGCCGACTTGGCCGAACCGTACGCCGAGAAGTATTTCGAGGTCGCCGACTGGATTTGGGAGCACAAGACCTTCCACATGGCTGAAGCGCTGCTCGAAGGCCTGTATCCGGGCTATGCCGATCCGGCGAAGCTCGTGGAGCTGGGCGACGCCTGGCTCGCCTCCCATAAGGGCGCGGACAACGCCTTGCAGCGCATTGTGCGTGGCAACGTCGAGGCTTCTCACCGCACGCTGAAAGTGCGCGACTTCAACGCCGCGCTCTGATAGCAGGGGCGACAGGAACGTTCCCGCTTAAGAGCCGTCATGTCGTCGCACGACTTTGATTTTGGGTGCGATTTTCAAAGTCATGCGACGGGCATATCGGCATTTATGCCCCCTAATCCTCGTTTTCCGCTTGAAAATAAGGATTAGGGGGCATTTTGCGTCGAAGGCTGTCGCACGACTTTGATTTTGGAGGCATTTTTCAAAGTCGTGCGACAGGCGTGCTGGCTTTCATACCCTCTAACTCTTATTTTTCGCTGGTTTTCAACGGAAAATGATAGTTAGGGGGTATTTCTTTATCAAGTGTTGTCGCACGACTTGATTTTCCGCCTTGAAATCAAAGTCGTGCGACACGAAAAGGGCATTGCGCGCCGTGAAATGCTTTGAATTGTGAAGTGTTATGCGATTGCGTCGTCACCTGCTGGTTTCGGCGGCACGGTTGAGTACGATAGGTCACGGAAATATCGTTTGCAGATAGCGAGGATTTGAGACTCATGCCACGTATGTTCGGAACCGACGGCGTTCGAGGATTGGCGAATAGGGATTTGACGGCACAGCTGGCGCTTGATTTGGGTGACGCCGCGGTGCGTGTGCTGGGCGATGACGAGCGGAGCGAATTCGAAAGCCGTCGCCGTGCGCTGGTCGGTCGTGATACACGAGTTTCCGGCGATTTCCTCGCCGCCGCATTGTCCGCTGGCATGTCCGCCGGCGGCTTCGACGTGATCGACGCCGGCATCATCCCGACGCCGGGCGTCGCATACCTGACGTCCGTGCTCAACGTGGAAATGGGCGCGGTGATCTCCGCATCCCACAATCCGATGCCCGACAACGGCATCAAGTTCTTCGCCCGCGGCGGCTTCAAGCTGCCCGACACCAAGGAGGATGAGATCGAAGCGGTGCTCGGCCAGGATTGGGATCGTCCTACCGGCGCCGGTGTAGGTCGTGTCAGCCATGACACCGCCACCGCCACCAACCTGTACATCGACCATCTGGTTTCCGCCATCGCGCCGGTCGGTCCGGACAAGTCGCAGCCGACGCCGCTGAAGGGCCTGAAGATCGTGGCCGATTGCGCGAACGGCGCCACGTCCGTGGTCGCTCCGGAAGCCTTGCGCCGCGCCGGCGCCGACGTGACCGTCATCAACGCGTCGCCGGACGGCTACAACATCAACAAGAACGCCGGCTCCACCCATCCTGAGCAGCTGCAGGCCATGGTCAAGGCCTCCGGCGCCGTCATGGGCGTTGCCTTCGATGGCGATGCCGACCGTTGCCTTGCCGTGGATGAGGACGGCAACATGGTCAACGGCGATCAGATCATGGGCATTCTGGCACGCGCCAAGAAGAACGCGGGCAAGCTCAACCATGACACCCTCGTCGTGACGGTGATGAGCAACCTCGGTCTGAAGTTGGCCCTGCGTTCCATGGGCATCAAGACCGTGCAGACCAACGTGGGCGACCGTTACGTGCTTGAAGAGATGCTGCGAGGCGATTATTCGCTCGGCGGCGAGCAGTCCGGCCACGTGATCAACCGCGAATTCGCCACCACCGGCGACGGCACCCTGACCGCGCTCACCCTGTGCAACGAGGTCGTCAAATCCGGTAAGAGCCTGAAGGAACTGGCCGCCGACTTCCCGCAGCTGCCGCAGACGCTCATCAACGTGCCGAACGTGGACAAGATGGCCGCCAAGACCAACGCCAAGGTGCAGGCCGCGGTGGAACGCGAAGAGAAGCTGCTGGGCGACACTGGCCGCGTGCTGCTGCGTCCGTCCGGCACCGAGCCGCTCGTGCGCGTCATGGCCGAAGCCGAAACCCAGCAGCAGGCAGACGAAGTGTGCGATCGCCTCGCCAAGGTCGTCGCCGACGAACTCACCCTGTAAGAGCCCGCAAGGAGATATGCCCCATGTTCGGACACAACTCGAAAGTGGACCTCGAACTCAACCGCGAGGTCGAAAAGCTCATCAAAACCGGCGGCAAAGAGAAAATCATGCCGATCGTGCAGGCCGGCGAACCGGTATTACGCCAGCAGACCATCGCCTACGACGGCCAGTTGAGCCGCAAAACGCTTGACAAGCTCATCGACACCATGCGCACCACCATGCTGGAAGCGCCGGGCGTGGGCCTCGCAGCCACCCAGATCGGTCTCGGTCTGGCTTTGGCCGTCGTCGAAGACCACGTATGCGAAGGCGACGATGGCGATCCGCGCGAAGCCGCGGAATTCCCCTTCCACGCCATCATCAACCCCAGCTACGAGCCGATCGGCACCGAAACCCGCAGCTTCTACGAAGGCTGCCTGAGCTTCGACGGTTACCAGGCCGTACGCAAGCGTTGGCTTGACATCACCGCCCGTTGGCAGGATGAGGACGGCAACAAGCATGAGGAACATCTGCACGGCTGGCCGGCCCGCATCTTCCAGCATGAAACCGACCATTTGAGCGGTGAACTGTACATCGACCAGGCCGAAATCCGAAGCCTGACCACCAATGAGAACCTTGAGGATTTCTGGTGCGAGGATCCGGTACCGACCGAAGCGGCGGCCGAACTCGGCTTCGAACTGTAATCGCGTAAACGAACGAGACAAGAACGATGAATGCCTCCCAGGCGAACACTTGGGAGGCATTCATCATATTCGGGATTATTGGAATGTTCGAAACATGAGTATTCCAAATATTCCAATATTTCAGTATTCCGGATTCACTAGCACATCGTACGTATCCGTGTTCCGCTCGGCATCCGAACGCAGATCCCAGCCAGGCTTGCGCATTCCATACAACACCAGCGGCGGTAAACCGAGCACAAGCACGACTACAGCCACAAGAATCGCATATGAAACGCTATCCAAACCGGTGAAACCAGCCGGTCTCACGAAAGTCAACACGAATGCCGCGGCGGAAGCGACGAAACCGACGCCCGCGACCAACCGAATCGCAGGAACTCGATACGTGCGGCGGACTTCTGGATGGGTGTTGCGCAGACGAATCGCGGCGGCAAACATCAACATGTACATCACCAGATACAGCGCGGTCGCCATATCCACCAGCGTCGCGAAAGCCGTGTTGCCATTGGGGATCAACACGAACAGCAACGCCAGCACGGTCACGATAATGCCTTGCGGAATCAGAATGCCTTCCTGCACGTCGTGGGCATTGCGCTTCTGCAGCGCGGGAGGCATCAGTCCCGTGCGGGCGGCCGCTAGCAAACCGCGAGAAGGACCAGCTATCCAAGCCACCACGGAAGCGAACGCGCCTAGCGCGATGAGCAGCGAAATCACCGGAGTGCCCCAACCCATGCCAAAATGGTCGAAGAACTCCCTGAACGCCAGATTGATGCCGTCGATGAGCCCCAGCTCACGATGCGGCACAGCAAAGGCGATTGCCAAAGTCGGCAGCACAAGTACCAGCAGAATCAGCGCGGTCGCTAGTGCAATGGCGCGTGGGAATTGACGTCCCGGATGCTCCAAGTCGTTGGCATGCACGGCATTGACCTCCATACCCGCGTAGGCGAGCACATTGGATACGATTAGCACAATCGACGCGATGCCCGTCCACGGCGGAAGCAGCGCGGATGCGTGCAGGGAGGTCTGCACTGGCTTACCGATCGCCAGCCAGATAATGCCGAAGACGATAAGCAGCAACGCAGGAAACAGCGTGCCGATAAGTCCCGAAATCGACCCGACCTTGGCGAACAGATTGCCGCCGCGCAACGCCACCATCGTGCTTGCCCAATACAACACGATGATCACCGCGGCCACATATACGCCATTATTGCCCAAGCCACCCATGCCGAACACATACGACAGGCTGACGGCGATGAACGCAATCTGTATCGGATACCACACCACATTCTGAATCCACTGCAGCCAAATGGCGAGAAATCCGATGCGATTGCCGAACGCCTCACGCACCCACACGTACACGCCACCTTTCCAGCCGGTGGCCAGTTCGGCAGCCACCAGCGCGGTCGGCACCAGGAAAACGACCGCCGGAATGAGATACAGCAGAATGGAAGCGAGACCATAATCGGCCATGGCCGGCAGAGAGCGTAGCGAGGCCACCGCCACCACGGTCAACATCGCCAGTTGGCTGACTGTCATCATGGTTTTGCCGGTTTTATTGGCAACGGTTGCCGTGCTTGCGATTGCGCCGTGCCCGTCAGCGCCGTTCCCTCTATTCGCCCCGGCATGCGCAGGTATGCCCGTACGATTGCGGTTTCCTGCGACGGCAGACGGATTGCGTGGCGTTGTTGTCGGTGCCGTCGCAGCGTTCGTCGTGGAACGTGCGGACCCGGGATGTGCAGCTGCGCTTGCATCGTGCGCTACCACAGCAAGCGGCTTTTTCATATGAACTGTCATTGCAGCCAGCTTTCGTAAACATAATCGTTGTGGGAATGAACATGAATTTCCTTAATGCGGGAAACGATGGAATTCGTGGAATGACCGCGAAATATCAGTGGTGGAATCCGGATGCACGAGCCTCGCTTGGCATTGGTGAACGCAGTCCGTCCAGATACTTCACACACGACTTCAAATCCTTGATGAACGCTTCGGCCATATCGTGGCTGAAACCGTTACGCACCACAATGCGCTGCACGGTCACCTGCGTCAGATCCACCGGCATCGGATAAGCCGGCACCAGCCATCCCTTCATGCGCAGCCGATCCTGCAGATCGTACAGATTCCACTTGCGATCCGGCTTGTCGTTGAGCATCCATGCGAACACCGGAATGTCGGAACCGTCGTTCCACAGCGTAAAATCATCCATCTGCTCGATCTCGCCCGACAGATATTTCGCCACATCATGCGAAGTCTGCTGCACCCTTCGATACCCGTCGAATCCCAAACGCAGGAACATGTAGTACTGCAGCAGTACCTGTGCGCCCGGACGGGAGAAGTTCAGTGCGAAAGTCGGCATTTCGCCGCCGAGATAACTCACCTTGAAAATAAGGCTTTCCGGCAGGTCAGCGGTTTCGCGCCATACGACCCATCCCAAACCGGGGTAGACCAGACCGTACTTGTGACCGGAGGTGCTGATGGAGTAAACGCGCTTGACGCGGAAGTCCCATGCGAGGTCCGGCTGGATGAATGGTGCGATCATACCTCCCGAAGCGCCGTCCACATGGATGCGCACATCAAGTCCGGTGCGCTCCTCGATGCGGTCCAGTGCTTCGCCGATCTGTTCGACCGGCTCATACATACCCGTATAGGTCACGCCCATGATGGCCACCACGCCGATGGTGTTCTCATCGACATACTTGTCGAGATCATGGCCGTCGAGCACTTTGTGGTCCTCGGAAATCGGCACATAGCGTGGTTCCACGTCGAAATAGTTGCAGAACTTCTCCCAGCACACCTGCACGGCGCTGCTCATCACCAGATTCGGATGATCGGTCGGCAGGTCGGCCTTTTCGCGGGCTTCCTTCCAACGGCGCTTCAACGCGAGTCCGCCCAGCATGCAAGCTTCCGACGAGCCGATGGTGGAGGTTCCGATGGCATTCATTGGATCGGGCGCATGCCATAGATCGGCGAGCATGTGCCAGCAGCGCGATTCGACTTCGGCGGTTTTCGGGTACTCGTCTTTGTCGATCATGTTCTTGTCGGCCGCCTCCATGTACAGGCGGTTCGCATGATCGTCCATCCACGTGCTCACAAAAGTTGCAAGATTGAGTCGCGCGTTGCCATCCAGCATGGCCTCGTCATGCACCACTTGGTAGGCGGTTTCCGGCAGACTACTCTTCTGTGGAATGGTAAATTTCGAGAACGCCTGGGCTTCCTTCGGACGGGCGAACAGCGGATTGATTTCCACGCTGTCAGGAACAACGCGGTCGTCGGCATTGCCGCAGGTGTTGTCGCAGCAATGCGAATTGTTGTTTTCAGTGGTGGAATGTGTTTCTGACATTGCAGTTCCTTTCGTTGATTTGGAACGTTTATTGCGTTCCGGGATTCAAAAATGAAAGTCGATTCTGGATTTTTGCTGGGAAATGGTCACATTTGCGCTATGTGAAAATTCGTATGGCAACCGCTTCGCACGGAGGTATCCGCGCGCGGTTTCGTAATGAACACCGTCATTCGAACTCGCATGGTTGTGTTCTCACAAAGAGGAATGCGCACGTTGGTTTGTTGCACATTCTTACACGCTGAAGGTGGGTATCGGCTACGATGGGCAGGTATGAACGAATCGACGATGAATCTTTCCTGGCTGGATGACGCGAAGCAGGACATCGAACAATGGTCGGCATCGATGCCGAATGACGCCGACAACCAGCCGATCGACTGGCGATGGGTGTCTTCCCTTGACCTGCGTAACGGCATTGGTGCCGCCACAAGACAGCACGTTGATTTGTTGGCAATGCTGCGGTCCTCGTCGCCGCAACTTTCCGCCCCGCAGCTGCACGCCCTGTTGAAAGATGATCTTGCGATTCGAGATCGGCTCGAACCGACCATCGCGCAGTGCAACAGCACGTTCATGATGGATTACGACCGACTTATCGCTTCCTATCGGCTGCCGCGCGCGCTTGCTTACGCGAACCGTCGGTTGTGCGACGAAATCGCTGTTCTGCGACAGATTGGCGTGGCGATGGGATTGTGGACGGTCACCGAGGAACGACGTGAGCGCGTGACGGTTCCGGTGCTGCTGCCCGGTTCGGCTTTGGCTTCCGAGGGAGTGGCGTTGGATGATATTCAGGATCGAACCGCTGACATCGTTAACGGCCGCGCCGCCCGTCGTGCCGCAGAGAAAAGTCAGAAGCGAGCCAGTGACTATGCCATGTCGCGTGCGAACCTGAGTGGAGTAACCAGTCCGGGCGGCTCCACGTTGTTTGATTACGGTTCGGAAACGAAATCCGCTGAAGCGGCGCAGTTGCGTCGGATGGCTGAATACCGCAAATCGGATTGGCGTGACGCTTATCTTCCTGGACGCGATGTGGACAATGTCATGGGAATCGACATCGAAACCACCGGTACTGACCCGGCGCGTGTGTACATCATCGACGTCGGCTTTGAATATATGAACATGATTTCCCCTCGCCCTGCTGCCGCACCTACTGGATACCAATACGAGCAGAGTTATTACGAAACGGGCGATGCGTATGGTCAGTCGCGTCTGTCGTTCGGCGTTCCTGCCGAGAACGCGACGCTCGGTAATCCGCTGATTCTCGATTTGACCGGTATCGATGTACGTGATCGTGCGTCCGGCTTCCGCCTGTTCGATGAGTGGCCGGAGGCTCAAATCGGTTTGCTGCAGCGATTGGAGCAGCAACCGTACGTAGCGCACAACGCTCGTTTCGAACATAGCTTCTTCATGTTGAATGTGGCTGGATATGCAGAAAGCTACCGTGCGGGCAAGATTACGATTATCGACACGTTGCCGATGAGCCGCCGTTGGGATGAAGGGTCAATTCCGGACGACGAGCATCCGTACGGCAATAACACGTTGGACGCGTACGCCAAACGCCAGGGTGCGCTTGACGAGAGCAAGTCGGAACGTCACCTCGGTTTGGAAGATACGCATATCATGCTGGTTGCCATGAAACATCACTTGGGTGTATTGCATGGCGAAGGCCGCGGTCCGTGGGGTGCGAATGGCAAGTCTGGCATCGGTGGCAAGCATTGCGGGCGCCGCTGGTAGCATTTGCGATTCGTGTCGCAGTTTCCTGGTTCTTCTTCCCGTGACCGTCCCGTTTTGGCTTTCCCTTCCGGCTTTTGTTACCCGTAACGCCGTTTTGCGGTTACAAAATGCGGATGCGATTGCGGATTTGCGGGGATGGAATGGGCGATTGCGGGGATGGTTTCGGTGGTTGCGGGGTTGGTCGGGCCTGGTTTGTCAAGTTTCGACACGCCGATGGAACGTTGGATTTCCAACGGTTCACGCGTTGTTCATGCGGCCCGGGTTGCGCGGATCGCGATCGTGCTGTAAGTTTATCTCTTGCTGCCGCTCAGCGAGTGGTCCGGATGGTTCCGGTCCGCGAGGTGGGTGAGTGGTGGTGGTTTGAGAACTCAAGAGCGTATTTGTACTACTTCT
>ERZ827528.454-NODE-454-length-50803-cov-8.908450_pt1 | contig 50803 bp, 47 predicted proteins | sample MGYA00519768_ERZ827528 | MGnify/ENA primary metagenome ERZ827528 (study PRJEB31778, sample SAMEA3449343) | human gut metagenome | biome: human gut; feature: human-associated habitat; material: faeces | place: United Kingdom | collected 2010/2012 ...
ATTCCAGCATCTTGATAATAATCTATTATTTCATAACCTTTAAATTTACAAAAAGCTTCTAATCTTTCTTTTTGCTCTGATAAACTAAAGCCTTCTCGTGCTTGGTCTTCCGTTGATACTCTCATATACAAACCACATTTTTTCTTTTCTTTGTTCATTTACTCAACCTCCTAACAAAAAAAGAGACATCAAAGTACATACGAGTACTCCTGACATCTCTAAAATCCGTTTATCAAAAAAAAACAATATAATTGCAATATAATATAAATTTTTCAAAGTACTCGTAAACATATAGTTTCTAACGAACAGCTATATGCAATTAATTGCCTATATTATATCACGATTTAAAGAAATGTCAAATTTTAACAATTATATATTTTTTAAATATTCTTCTAATTCTGATAATTTAATTTTTTTCGTTAAATTAGAAATATACACATCATTTGAATAATTGAAAACTAATAAAGTAATATTTTTAATTACCACTCTATGTGGCTCAATATATGTAAGATTTGTTTTCTCTAGTTTCCTAATACTGCCATTTATAAAAGTAGGAGTAACTTTAGAAAACTCACATATAAGCTTAAGTCTTTGCTTTAAACTTTCTTCAAACTGTAATTCTTGCTTAATTATCTGCATTTTCAACACCATCCTTTCGCTTGGATGACTTTTTTAAACAACAAAAAAATCAACCAGATTTATTTTCTGATTGATTTTTGTATCTATCTGTTTTATTAGTTCGAACAGATACGTCGTTGGTGCGGATGAAGGGACTCGAACCCCCACGCCGTTGGCACTGGTTCCTAAGACCAGCGCGTCTACCAGTTCCGCCACATCCGCATTTCGTATTGACAATACCTATAATAGCACATTTTATATTTCATTGTCAATAGAAAAATGATAAAAAATTAAAAAAACGAAAAGTAAAATTTTATCAAAAAGTGCTTGACATATAAACATATGTTTGATACAATGAGTCTAAATTCAAATAGAAGATTAGGAGATGATTAGAATGGATGAGAAAATTTATAGTAATCAAAGTTTCGAGGATATCAAACATATTGATGAAAATGGAATAGAATTCTGGTATGCAAGAGAATTACAAAAGGTATTAGATTATAAGGAATGGAGAAAATTTGAAAATGTAATTCAAAAAGCAATAATGGCTTGCAAAAATACTGGTATTAGTGAAGTTGACCATTTTGTCGGTGCCGACAAAATGGTACAAATAGGTTCTGGAGCAGAAAGAAAACAAAAAGATTACAAACTAACACGTTATGCGTGCTATTTAATAGCACAAAATGGAGATAGTAGAAAAAAAGTAATTGCATTAGCACAAACATATTTTGCAATTCAAACCAGAAAACAAGAAATTAGTGAAAAAGAGTACAGTTTATTAACTGAAGACGAAAAAAGATTTTATCAAAGAAATTTAACAAGAAAAGGAAACTATTCACTTAATCAAACTGCAAAAAATGCAGGAGTTAAAAATTTTGATAAATTTCATAATTCTGGATATAAGGGATTATACAATGGAGAAACTGCAGATGATATTGCCAAAAGAAAAGGATTAAGATATAGAGAAGATATTTTAGACAATATGGGAAGTGAAGAACTTGCAGCGAATTTATTCCGTATTACGCAGACTGAATCAAAATTAAAAAGAGATAATATTTCTACAGAAAAAGAAGCAAATAAAACTCATTATAATATTGGAAAAATATTAGAGAAGTAATTGCTAAAAATGGTGGAACTATGCCAGAAAATTTGCCAACACCTGAAAAAAGCCTAAAACAATTGGAAAAAGAAAGTAAGAAAAAATTATTGAAACAAAATGTTTAAAATAAATAAAAAATTACAAAAAAAGCAAATTTATGTTTGACATTTTTTTGTTTGTGTGATATTATGTACAAAAATGAGAAATGGAGTGAGTCAAATGCCAAGAAAAAGACCAGAATTAAATGTAAGAGAAAAAGCAATACTAAGATATATTGAAAAGCAAATAATGAATGTAGGATATCCACCATCAGTAAGAGAAATAGGAAAAGCAGTTGGATTAAGTTCAACAGCAACAGTACATGGATATTTAGCAAGACTAGAAGATAAAGGATATATTAAAAAGCAAGATAAAAAAGGAAGAACACTAAGACTATTAAAAGGAACAGATGGAGAAGCAAAAAAAACATCAACAAAAGACTTTTACACACAAAAAGAATTAGTAGAAGTACCAGTTGTTGGAAAAATTACTGCAGGAATGCCTATTTTAGCAGTTGAAAATGTAACAGATACATTCCCAATTCCAATTGACTTTGTTGGAAATTCTGACTGTTTTATGCTTACAGTTAGAGGGGAAAGTATGATAGAGGCAGGAATTTTAGATGGTGATTACATATTAGTAAGAAAACAAAGCAATGCAAATAATGGTGAAATTGTTGTTGCATTAATAGAAGATGAAGCAACTGTAAAAACATTCTATAAAGAAACAGATCACATAAGATTACAACCTGAAAACAGTACAATGGACCCAATAATAGTTCCAAATTGTGAGATATTAGGAAAAGTATGTGGCGTATTTAGAAAAATGTAGTGATTTAATTTGTAGAAAGGGAATAATCAATTTTTGATTAATGCATTATAAAATTGATTATACAAGATGAGATGATAAAAAGAGTAATATTTGATATAGATAATACACTAATACCTTGGAAAAATGAATATTATAACGAAATATTTGAAGTGTTAAAAGAATTAAATACAGAATGTTCAAATGAAGATTTTAATAAAATTAAACAAGCCTTTGGAGAATATGAAAATGTATATTATTCATTCAATAAAGAAAATATGATAAATTATATAAATGAATATACAGGGAAAAAATATCCTAAAGAATTTATGGATAAAATTATTGAAAAATGGGCAAAGTGTGCGCCAGAAAAAATAGAGGATTCAATTTTAAAAACACTTAAAAAATTAAATAAGCAATATGAAATGGTTTGTTTAACAGATTGGTATAAAGAACAACAGATTAAAAGGTTGAAAAAAGTAAATATTTTAAGATATTTTCAAGATGTATATGCAGCAGAAAATACAAAAAGAAAACCATTTAAAGAAGCGTTTATGCAAGCAATTGGGGAAAATAAACCAGAAGAATGTATAATGATAGGAGATAGTTTTGAAAGGGATATAGAAGGAGCATTAAAAGCGGGTCTTCAAGCAATTTATTATAATCCAAAAGAAACTGAAAAGATTAATAAAAGTTTATATTGTGAATTAGAAACTGAAGAAGGACAAAAACAAATTAAATATTATACTGTATCTAAAATAGATGAGATTTTGAATATTTTATAAAGCATATATTTATATTTTATAATTAATGTTCACAAAGAATTCACAAAAAAGATACAATAAAAATATTGACAAATGACACCGTGTCACTTATAATAATGACACAGTGTCATTTTATTTTTTTGAAATAATTTATACAGACATGAACAAAAAAATAGTTTGTCACTATAAGAGGAAAAGACAATAGTAAAAAATGATAATAAAAGGCGGTGAGAATATGCCAAAAGAAACATTTGTAAAGTTGCCAGAAGAAAAAAAAGACAAAATAATAAAAGCAGCAAAAAAAGAATTTGCAAGAGTGCCATTTGAACAGACATCAATAAAAAATATAGTAGAAGATGCAGACATTGCAAGAGGAAGTTTTTATCAATATTTTGAGAGTAAAGAGGATTTATTACGGGTATATTTTAAATATACATTTTAAAGAAATGAATGCACAAATGCAGGAAAAAGTAATAAAATCTAAAGGTGACATATTTAAAATTTTTATATCAATGTATGACTGTGTAGATAATAACCTGATAAAAAACGAAGATATGGAATTTTACAGAAAAATATTTGGAAACTTAAAAACAAGTGATGATGGTAAAATATTCAAAAAATTTGTAGATGAAAGACCTAAAAAAATAAAGGACTTTTATGAGTATATTGATACTTCAAATTTAAGAGTAAATTCAAAAGAAGAATTTGAAATCATAGAGAAAATTTTATTTACAGTAACTACGAAAGCGATTGTAATGAGATTTAAATATGACTCAAAAGAAGAAGCAAGAGAAAATTTCTTAAAACAAATTGAATATTTGAAATATGGAATTGTGAGAGGAGAAGAGAATGGTTAAAGTATTAAAAAATTTAAAAGAATCATGGATATCAGTAATTACAATAGTACTATTATTAATAGTTCAAGCAGCAGGAGATTTAACATTACCAGACTACACATCAAAAATAGTCAATGTAGGTATCCAAAATGGTGGAATTGAAAATGTAGCACCAGAAGTAATAAGAAAATCAGAAATGGAAAATATGCTAATATTTACAGAGGAAGACAACAAAATTTTAGCATCATATGAAGAAATATCAAAAGATAATTTAGATAGTGCTGAATATGAAAAATTAGTAAAAAAATATCCAGCATTAGAAAATGAATCTTTATATAGAATTAAAAAAATAAGTAGCAGTGAACAAGATGAGTTGGATTCCTTAATGGCTAAACCTCTAATGATGCTTAGTACATTAGAAAATGAAGAAACTGCTGAACAAATGAAAAAACAGATGCTATCACAAATGCAAGAACAACAAAAGGCAATGTTACAAAATATGAGTTTAATGGAAATAATTAAGCAAATGCCAAAAGAACAACTAGACCAAATGTTAGAAACAGTAAATCAAAAACTAGATGATATGCAAGAAAGCATATTAGAACAAGCAGCAATACAAGAAGTTAAAAATGAATACAAAGCAATAGGAATGAATACAGACAGCATACAAAATCAATACATAATAATGGCAGGATTAAAAATGCTTGGAATATCATTAATAATTATGATATCTGCAATTTCAATTATGTGTTTATCTGCAAGAGTTGCAGCAAGACTAGCAAAAACATTAAGAGAAAAAGTATTCAAAAAGGTACTTAGATTTTCAAACAAAGAATTTTCAGAATATAGTACGGCATCTTTAATAACACGTTCAACAAATGATATTCAACAAATTCAAGGGTTGATAGCAATACTATTTAGAGTTCTTGTATATGCGCCAATTATAGGTATTGGAGGATTTTTAAGAGTATTAAATCAAAGTGATAACTCAATGGCATGGATAATAGGAGTAGCAATTGTAGCAATATTATTTGTAGTTGCAACATTATTTATAATTGCAATGCCAAGATTCAAAAAATTACAACAATTAATTGATAAACTAAACCTAGTTGCAAGAGAAATCTTAACAGGTTTACCAGTAATTAGAGCATTCAACACAGAGAAAAAAGAAGAAAAAAGATTTGATAAAGCAAATATGGATTTGACAAAAACTAACCTTTTTGTTAACAGAGCAATGAGTTTTATGATGCCAACATTAATGTTAATTATGAATGGAATCTCATTGTTAATCGTGTGGGTTGGAGCACATGGAATTGATAATGGAACAATGCAAGTTGGAAATATGATGGCATTTATTCAATATACAATGCAAATTGTAATGAGTTTCTTAATGATATCAATGGTTTCAATAATGTTACCAAGAGCATCAGTATCTGCAAATCGTATAAATGAAATAATCGAAACAGATGAAGCGATAAAAGATAGTAAAGAACCTAAAAAATTAAATCCAAGCAAAAAAGGACTTGTTGAATTTAAAAATGTTTCATTTAGATATCCAGATAGTGATGAAGAGGTTTTAAGTGATATTTCATTTACTGCAGAACCAGGAAAAACAACTGCTATCATAGGAAGCACAGGTAGTGGAAAATCTACAATAGTTAATTTGATACCTAGATTTTATGATGTAACATCAGGAAATCTTTTGATAGATGGTGTTGACATTAAAGATATATCAAATAAAGACCTAAGAAAAATTATAGGATTTGTACCACAAAAAGGAATATTGTTCTCTGGAACAATAGAATCTAATATAAAATATGGAAATCCAAACATGTCTGACGAGCAAATGATTGAGGCTGCTCAAATAGCACAGGCAACTGAATTTATTGAATCAAAACCGGAAAAATATCAAGAACCAATTGCACAAGGCGGAAGCAATGTGTCTGGTGGTCAAAAGCAAAGATTATCAATTGCAAGAGCCATAGCAATTGACCCAGAAATATTAGTATTTGACGATAGTTTTTCTGCACTTGATTTCAAAACAGATAGTATTTTAAGAGCAGAACTTGCTAAAAAGACACAAGACAAAACAGTAATTATTGTAGCACAAAGAATTAATACAATTTTAAATGCTGACCAAATTATAGTATTAGAAGATGGAAAAGTTGTAGGAAAAGGAACACATGAAGAGTTAATCAAAACTAATGAAACATATAAACAGATTGCATTATCACAACTTTCAGCAAAAGAGCTAAACTTAGAAGATTATAATTTAAGAGCTGAAAAAAATAAATTAATGGGAGAAGGAGGTAAAGAACATGAGTAATAATCAAACAACAAATAAACCTCCAAGAATGAGAGGACATGGACCAATGGGCGGTGGACCAGGAGGACGTGGCCCAGTAGAAAAAGCAAAAGATGTAAAGGAAACAACAAAGAAGTTAGGTCAAAGACTATCAAGTTATAAAATAGCAATAATAATTGTAATGATATTTGCAATTGGAAGTACAATATTTAGTATTGTTGGACCAAAAATCTTAGGAAATGCCACAACAGAAATATATACAGGACTAATGAATAAAATAAACAGAACAGGTGGAATAGATTTTGCAAAAATAGGAAAAATTATTCTATTTGCATTAGGACTATATGGTGTAAGTGCACTATTTTCAATGATTCAAAGTTACATTATGGCAGGTGTTGCACAAAAAGTGACATATAAAATCAGAAATGAATTGACAGAAAAAATAAACAAATTGCCAATGAAATACTTTGATAAAAAGACAAATGGCGAAGTATTATCAATAATCTCAAATGATGTTGATACATTAAGCACAGGATTAAACCAAAGTATTACACAAATTATAACATCAATTTTCACCATTATAGGAATATTAGTAATGATGTTCTCAATTAGTTGGGAAATGACAATTGTAAGTCTATTGATATTACCAATATCAGGAGTAATACTAAAAAAAGTAATAGGAAAATCACAAAAATATTTCGTAAAACAACAAGAATACTTAGGACATGTAAATGGTCAGGTTGAAGAAACATATGGTGGACACAATATTGTTAAAGTTTTTGGAAGAGAAGAACAAGCAATAAAAGATTTTAAAAATGAAAACGAAGAGTTGTATAAATCAGGATGGCGTTCACAATTCTTATCAGGTTTAATGTATCCATTAATGAACTTTGTAGGTAATGTTGGATATGTTGCAGTAGCAATTTTAGGTGGATATTTTGCAGTAAAAGGAAGAATCACAGTTGGTAATATTCAAAGTTTTATACAATATAATAAACAATTCACACAACCAATAGGTCAAGTTGCACAAATATCAAGTACAATACAATCAATGATAGCAGCAGCAGAAAGAATATTTGAATTTTTAGAAGAGCCTGAAGAAGTTGAAGATATAAAAAATCCAGTATCAACAGAGGGCTTAAAAGGAAACATTGAATTTAAAAATGTTCATTTTGGATATGATCCAGAAAAAACAATAATAAATAACTTTAATGCAAAAGTTAAAGATGGCCAAAAAATTGCAATTGTTGGTCCAACAGGTGCTGGAAAAACAACAATGGTTAAATTATTAATGAGATTTTATGATGTAAATAGTGGTGAAATTTTATTAGATGGTCACAACATTAAAGATTTTAGACGTGGAGACCTTAGAAAAATGTTTGGCATGGTTCTTCAAGATACATGGCTATTTGGTGGAACTATAAAAGAAAATATTAAATATAGTAAGCCAGATGCAACAGATTCTGATGTAATAAAAGCAGCAAAAGCAGCGCATATACATCATTATATAAAAACATTATCAAAAGGATATGACGCCAAAATTAATGAAGAATCAACAAATATATCTGCAGGTCAAAAACAATTGCTAACAATTGCTAGAGTTATACTTGCAGACCCTAAAATATTGATTTTAGATGAGGCTACAAGTTCAATAGATACAAGAACTGAACAACAAATTCAAGCCGCTATGGATAATTTAATGGAAGGTAGAACAAGTTTTATTATTGCACATAGATTATCTACAATAAAAAATGCTGATTTAATTTTAGTTATGGACCACGGCGATATTGTTGAACAGGGTACACACGAGGAATTACTTGCAAAAGATGGTTTCTATGCAAAATTATATAATTCACAATTTGAAGATTGCAATGATGAAGTAGAATAATGTCATTTTGAGTGTCTTTATGGGGACGGTTCTATTTGGGACATTATTATAATAAAAAATGAAAATTTAATATTTAAAAGGCTATAATATTATAAGTACAAAAACTTATAAAAACTATAGCCTTTTAATTTTTTATTGAATTATTTTTCATATTCGTAGCTTGAACACATTGATTCATCAGCTTTTTGAGTATCACAATCTTGAATAGGCGATACTTGTATTTCGGCTAATTGACAACGATTTTCTAAGTTGTTATATTTACAACTTGTAACACTACAACATATTTTTTGATTCTTTTCCATGCCAAGACCTCCAATAAAAATAAAATGAATTTAAATTGAATTACAATATATATTATTTTTTGAATCATAATCTATTTTTAAATTCTATATTAGTATGGATAAAAAAATAGAAATTATGCAAAATATAATTAATCATTAATGTAAAAATCATACATGGTATATTTAGTCACAATTATCATCAGAAGAACTTTCACAAATTGTTGGAGGCTCTTTAAAACACAAATACCAATTAATACCATTTTGATTTTCTTTAATAGAATTTTGCCTTTCTTGAAGTTCTTCAAAAGTTTTTGGGGCAGGAACAATAACAGGTTGCCCAGGCATCCAATTTGCAGCAGTAGAACCTTTACTGCAGTCAGCCATTTGAAGAGCTTGAACAGTTCTTATAATTTCAGGAACAAATCTACCCACATTTAAAGGATAAACAAAAATCGTTCTAACAATACCTTTATCATCAATTATGAAAACATTTCTAACAGTTTCTGTTGTACTTATATCATTAGAAATCATTCCATATTTTCTGGCAATTTGACCATTTCTATCTGCAACAATTGGAAATGGAAGTTGTATTCCGGTTTTACAATAAATATCATACATCCAAGCTAAATGAGATGGATTGTTATCGATACTTAATCCTAAAAGTTCAGTATTAATTTGTTGAAAATATGTATATGCTCGTGAAAATGCAATCATTTCTGTAGTACATACTGGTGTGAAATCTCCTGGATGGCTAAAAAATACTAACCATTTGCCTTTATAATCATTTAAAGTTCTTTGGCCAAAAGTTGTTATTGCTTCAAAATCTGGCGCTTTTTGTCCTATTTTAACATTTCCATTCATCATTAATTCATAATCCATAAAAAATAAACTCCTTTCTTGTTTTTTATATTCTAGGAAAATTATCATAGTATGATAATTTTCTGTAGAAGATAAATATGGCAGAAATTAGATTTTGTAGTATTTTTCACTGCGTACAAAATCTTAATTCTGGTTTTTTATATAATATTGAAAAAAAATAAAATGGTTACAAACAATGTACTATTACAAAATTATATTAAAATTCATAAAACTTTTATAAAATAAAATAATTTTTTCATAAAAGAAAAATACATTTTTATAAAATATATTACACAAAAAGACAAAAAAATAGTATAATTTAAACCCTAAAAAGTAAAAAAAGGGGGATATTATAAATGAAACAATTAGAAACAAAAAGATACATATTAAGAAAACCAACTGAAAATGATGCAGAAATAATATATGAAAAATGGGGAACAGACAAAGAGAATATAGCCCAATACAAAGAGCATAAATTTTATAGAAATATAATAGAAACAAAAGCAATAATTAAATCAGTAATAAAAGAAAGCGAAGATGAAATTCTATTTTGGATAATAGAAGAAAAAGAAACAAAAAATATAATAGGATATATAAAATTACCAACTGGTGGAATAAAAGACAAAAAAAGGGAATTAGCATTTTACTTTTTAAATGGGTATAGAGAAGATGGTACGCCAGAAGAGGTATTAAAAGCTGTAATAGATTATATTTTTTCAAAAGAAAAATATGAAACAATAATAACAAAATTTTATGATAGAAACGAAAAAAACACAAAATTAACTCATAGCGTACTAACAAATGTTGGAATGGTAAGAGAAGGAATTTTAAGAAATAGATTAATAAATGATGAAGGAAAGAAAATAAATAAACATGTATATTCTATTTTAAAAGAAGAATGGAAAGCAACACGAAAACAATAATTTTATGAACTGTGAATAGTAACTAGGGGCTGTAAATTGTAACAATAAATCTTTTAAAATCTATTGACATATTAAAATTTTAGAAATAAAATAGCATTGAAAAATAATTGTTAATAAAACAGAAAAATTTGTTAACAATAAAAATGTTAGGAGGAATTAATATGGCATTAGTAACAACAAAAGAAATGTTTGAAAAATCAATGAAAGAAGGATATGCAATAGGAGCATTCAATGTAAACAACATGGAAATAATACAAGGAATCGTAGATGCAGCAGCAGAAGCAAATTCACCCGTAATATTGCAAGTTTCATCAAGTGCAATAAAATATGCAAGAATAAATTATTTAATGAAAATGGTACAAGCAGCAGTAGAAGAGCATCCAAATATACCAATAGCAATACACTTGGATCATGGACCAGACTTTGAAACTGCAAAAATGTGCATTGACAATGGTTTCACATCTGTAATGATAGATGGATCAAAATATGATTTTGAAGAAAATGTTGCATTAACAAAGAAAGTTGTAGATTATGCACATGCACATGGAGTTCCAGTAGAAGCAGAACTTGGAAAATTAGCAGGAATCGAAGACGATGTAAACGTAGCAGCAAATGATGCAATGTACACAGACCCTGCACAAGCAGAAGAATTTGTTAAAAGAACAGGATGTGATTCTTTAGCAATTGCAATTGGTACAAGCCACGGAGCATACAAATTCAAAGGTGAAGCAAAATTAAGATTTGATATTTTAAAAGAAGTAAAGACAAGAATACCAAATACGCCAATAGTGCTACATGGTGCTTCAACAGTAATACCAGAATTAGTAAATATGTGTAATGAATTTGGTGGAGACATCCCAGGAGCAAAAGGGGTTCCAGATGAAATATTACATGAAGCAAGTATCTCTGGTGTTTCAAAAATAAATGTTGATACAGACTTAAGACTTGCTATGACAGCAGGAATTAGAAAAACATTTGTTGAAAATCCAAATGTTTTTGATCCTAGAAAATATTTAGGTGAAGCAAGAGAGATAATAAAAGAAACTGTAAAACATAAAATTGTTGATGTTTTTGGTTCTGAAAATAAAGCATAAAAAAATAGGGATTAGGGGGACGGGTCTCCAAATCCCTATTTTTTTAGTAATACAAGATTAATATATACTAATCTTTTTCTTAATTATAAAAAATAGGGATTTAGAGACCCGTCCCCCAATCCCTAATTTTTTATGGAGTAACATTGAGAGTTTTATTATTAGTATATATTACCATTCCAGGTTTTGACCCAGAAGGCTTTTTTACAAATTTTACCTCGCAATAATCAACAGGAACATTAGAAGAATTGCACGCCTTACTATGTTTAGCAGCAATTTTAGCAACTTTAATCAAAACATCATTACCAGGATAGGGCAAATTATTATCAATTTTTAAAATCGTATGACTACCATGGAAATCCTTAGTATGAAACCAAATATCACTTTTACTTGCAAATTTCAAAGTTAAATAATCATTTTCTTTATTATTTCTACCAACAAAAACAGTGTAACCATCAACAGTATATTTGATAGGATTAAAAGAAACTGTCTTATTTTTTGTCAATTTAGATTTCTTTATTTTAGAAGACTTTTTATTATTTGTCTTTAAAGAAGTTTTCTCTTTAAAAATATCATTTTCAGCAATTTCTTCATATATAGAAGCAACTTCATCAACAGTTGAGCAACTTTCTAACTCATAAACAACACTTTCAATATAATTGATTTCGTTAAGAGTATCAACCTTTTGCTCAGATACAACAACCAAAGCATTTTTTAATTTTGAATATTTTTTAAAAAATCTTTTGGCATTTATACTTGGAACAAAACGTTTATCAAGTTTGATTTTTATTAAATTATTGTTATCATAATAATTTTCAAGTTCAAGTTCTTCTACATTTTTGTTAGGAATTCTATATAAATTTGATGTTATAAGTTCACCATAAAGTCTATATTTGTCCATTCCATCACATTCTTTTAATTTTTCATCGATGTTATATAAACGCTTTTTATATTTTTTTAAAGTATCTAAGATTAACTTGAACATAGTATTTCTGTAATTTTTAAATTGTTCATTTGTTTCTTTGTTAAAATAAAAATCATCAACAAAAAAGTTTAAATTGAAAGGCTTAGTTGATGAATTTTCAGGGACTAAAAAGTAATCTTTTTTAATGCCATCACTATTTTCAACAAATTCAAATGACAATTTGTCTGTTCCAATATTATTTACAACTTGATTTATATAATTGAAAATTTTTTCTAATTCATTTTTACTAATTTTACATGAAGAAGACTTTTGGATTTCTAATTTTTTTATTATAGCATTTATAAAGTTTTTAGAAATACCGTTGAATGTATTTGAAATAATAACTGGTAAATCTGAAGGAGTAATGCCATATATGTCAAAATTTTTGGAGTTTCCATTTTTGTTAGCACAATATATATTTAATTTTTGGATAAAATCTGCAACATTTTTTAATTCCAAAAAACTGTATTTATCAGATGTTGGAAAACTGTATTTTGTATGTGGTAATATATCTCTAAAATTTTCGTCCAATTCCTTAATGTGTCTTAAACTATCAATAATTATATTTGTGTCATCCAGCAAAATTATGTTGCTATGTTTTCCCATAAGTTCAATTACTAATTTTTTAGAAATAATATCATCTACATCATCAAAGCCTTCAAATTCTAAGATTATTAATCTTTCTAAATCAAAGGTTATAACATTTTTTAATTTTAAACCAATTAGATTTTTACGAAGTAACATACAAAAATTTGGTGCAATTTGAGGATTTGCACGAGGATGAGTTGTCAAATTTAGTCTACAATATTGAGCATCAATGCATATATTTAAAGCATAATTTAATCCGTTTTGATATATTCCTAAAACAATAGTGTTTTTATTTGGCTCAAAAACTTTATCAATTCTTGCTCCAACAAGCCTAGAAATTTCAGTTGATATTGCTTTTGTTACTATTCCATCAAATGCCATTTTAAAATCATTCCTTTTCAAAAAATTTTTTTCTTATTATACTAAATTTTTAAGCAATTTTCAACACTAACAAAAAGGAAAAAATTTTAAAAATTTATTGACTTTATATTGGATTTTGTATATACTTGAAACATGAAATAAGACAAAAGAAAGAGGTAATGAAAATGAAAAAGAAAGAAAAAAGAATGCTACTAATATTACTAGTAATTTTAGTTATAGCAATAGTAATATTTGTAGTAAACAAAAATTTAAAGAAAGAAAACAACTCAAATGGAAATGAAAACACAACTCAACAAGAAAATACAGAAACAGAGGAATTTGTACAAGTTTTAGAAGATGGAACAAAATTGAATACAAGTACGGAATTAAATAAAGAAAAACAAGTAGGAAATTACAAATTTGAAAATATGCAATTAACAACACAAGATAATCAAACAGTATTATTAGCAGATGTTACAAATACAGGAAGTAGCAAAACAGATATACAGTTAGTAGATATAACATTATTAGACAAAGATGGGAAAGAAATAATAACAGTAGGTGGAATAATATCACAATTAGATCCAGGAGAAAAAACACAATTTAATACAAGCATGACACTAGATTATGCAAATACTTATGATTTTAAAATTACATTAAAATAAGTCACAAATAAGGCAGAAATTTCTGTCTTATTTTGCTCTTATATATTAGGAAAGTTATACAACTTTCTTAATATATAAAATTACATTGCACAGAAAATTTATTTCTCAAAAACATTAAAAATCCTAAAATTAAAATCCAACAAAAAAACAAAAAAATATTGCTAAATTACCAAGAATAATGTTATAATAATCACATAAGAAAAAAATACAGGAGAAAAAGAAAATGGGGATAAGAAAATCATCAATAATATCATGGATAATAACAATAATCTTAATAATTGTAGCAATCAATTTATACCAAAAAACAAACTTTAACGAATACACAAGAAGCGAGCAAAATTTACACACATCAAAATTTGAAAGAGACAGTAAAGAAAAATACTCAAAAAGCAACAGTTACAAAATAGTATCAGAAAAAAACAATGATGCTGCATTTTATAAAAAAGTAAAAGTAGAAAAAAACAAACCATATAAGGTAACATGCATGGTAAAAACTGCAGATGTAAAATCAGAAGAAAACATCTCAGGAGTTGGAGCACAAATATCAGTAATAGGAACAACAGAAAAATCAGTATCAGTAACAGGAACAACAGAATGGCAAAAAATAGAAATGATATTTAATTCAAAAAACAGAGAAGAAGTAGAAATTGGATTTAGACTAGGTGGATATCAAGGCAAATGCACAGGAACGGCATGGTTTAGTGACTTCACATTAGAAGAAGGTGCAACAAATCAAAGTAATAATTGGAAATTTGCATGTTTCATTTTTCAAAACACAGATGTTGTCTTAAATGGAAATGAAGTAAAACTATCAATGACAGATGACGACATTTCAGACATAAGAAGCACACTAAAGAGATTCCAAAGATCTGTAAGAACACTGTCAGAAAATAAAATGACTGCAGATTATGATGCATATATTGTAAATGAACCAATTAAAAAATTATCTTATGACGAAGAATTTGGCTATTATGTCGCAGCAGAAGACATAGAAAATTCAATAAAAGACAGTATAAAGGAAAATGAATATGACCATATATTTGTAATAATAAGACTTGGAAACGATGAACACAAGGACGATATACAAATAAATGACTGGATAGGACTTGGATCTATGGATTACTATGGACTTGGATATTCAAATATAAGACTACCAAACTCATCAAAAAGTTATATGTATAAATACAATTCAAGAGTAAACACATTTCCGGAAGAAGTATTTTTACATGAATTTTTACACTCATTGGAAAGAAATGCACAAGAATATGGTTATACAATCCCGGCACTACATGACAATGAAAAATATGGATATAAAGACGAAAAGTTAATAGGACTTGAAAATTGGTATAAAGATTATATGAATTCAACAATAAAATCATCAAATGGATATGTTGGGCTACCACAAGAAATTTACACACTAAAACCAGCAAAATATTCTGATTTTGCACATCCATATAGTATTGATGAATTTCATGAACCACAAAACATAATAGAAGGAACAATTCAACTATTTAAAAACCTAGCACATAATGCAAAAAATATTGGAAAAGCATTTAAAACGCCAACAAATAATTTGCAAGTAAATAATAGTACAAATTAAAAAAATAGTAAAAAACATTTGAGAAGGGACGAAATAAAAATGAAAGTATCAGATTTTAATTACAACTTACCAGAAGAGTTAATAGCACAAGTACCACTAGAAAAAAGAGATGAATCAAGATTAATGGTTCTAGATAGAGAAAAACAAACAATAGAACACAAGGTGTTTAAAGATATAATTGATTACTTAGAACCAGGTGATTGCTTAGTTAGAAATAACACAAAAGTAATACCTGCAAGAATTTATGGTAGAAAAGAAACTGGAGCACACGTAGAATTTCTACTATTAAACAATATCGAAGGAGATATTTGGGAAAGCATTGTAAGACCGGGAAATAAACTACACGTTGGAACAAAAGTAATTTTTGGAGAGGGACTATTAGAAGCAGAAATATTAGATATAATGCCAGGTGGAACAAGAAAAGTGGAATTCCATTATAAAGGAATATTTAACGAAATATTAGATCAAATTGGACTAATGCCATTACCACCATATATCCACGAAGAACTAAAAGATAATGACAGATATCAAACAGTATATGCAAAATATGAAGGCTCTGCAGCGGCACCAACAGCAGGATTACACTTCACACCAGAATTATTAAAAAAGATAGAAGAAAAAGGCGTTAAAATTGCAAATGTAACATTACATGTTGGAATTGGAACATTTAGGCCAGTAAAAGAAGATGAAGTAGAAAAACACGAAATGCACTCAGAACATTATTATATAAAACAAGAAGACTGTGATAAAATAAATGAAACAAAAAAAGAAGGAAAAAGAGTAATATCAGTAGGAACAACATCATGTAGAGTACTAGAAACAATTGCAAATGAAAATACAGGAATGGTACAACCTACAGAGGGAGATACACAAATATTTATCTATCCAGGATATAAATTTAAATGTATAGATGGATTAATAACAAACTTCCATTTACCACAATCAACATTATTAATGTTGGTATCTGCTTTAGCAGGAAAAGATTATATTATGAAAGCATACAACGAAGCGGTTAAAGAAAAATATAGATTCTTTAGTTTTGGAGATGCAATGTTTATTAAATAAAAATCGGGATAAGGGGACGGGTCTTCAATCCCGAAAAATTTTTTCGGGATTGAAGACCCGTCCCCTTATCCCGATTTTTAGGAGGAGTAAATGAAACACGCAGTAACATACGAATTATTACACGAATGCAAACAATCTGGAGCAAGAAGAGGAGTAATACACACTCCACATGGTGACATACAAACACCAATCTTTATGCCAGTAGGGACACAAGCAACAGTAAAATCAATGACACCAGAAGAACTAAAAGAAGAAGTAAAAGCACAAATAATATTATCAAATACATATCATTTATACTTAAGACCAGGACAAGATATAGTCAAAGAAGCAGGAGGACTTCACAAATTTATGAATTGGGACAGACCAATTCTAACAGATAGTGGAGGGTTCCAAGTATTCAGTTTAGGAGATTTAAGAACAATTTCTGAAGAAGGAGTTTTATTTAAATCACACTTAGATGGAAGTAAACATATATTTACACCTGAATCTGTAATGAAAACAGAAGAAGATTTAGGAGCAGATATAATAATGGCATTTGACGAATGTTGTCCATACCCATCAACATATGAATATACAAAAAATTCAATGGAGAGAACAACAAGATGGGCAAAAAGATGTAAAGAAGCACATATAACTACAGATAAGCAAGCACTATTTGGAATTATCCAAGGTGGGTTTTATAAAGATTTAAGAGATAAGAGTTTAGAGGACCTAGCAGAACTTGATTTACCAGGGTATGCAATAGGTGGAATAAGTGTTGGAGAGCCAAAAGATGAATTCTTAGATATACTTTATTATACAACACCAAAAATGCCAAAAGATAAGCCAAGATATTTAATGGGAGTAGGGACACCAGATTATTTAATAGAAGCAGCAATAGCAGGTATAGATATGTGTGACTGTGTATTACCAACAAGAATTGCAAGAAATGGAACAGCATTAACATCACACGGAAAAGTTGTTGTAAGAAATGCAACATATGAAAGAGATTGGGGACCATTAGATTCAGAATGTGATTGCTATACTTGCAAGAATTACACAAGAGCATATATTAGGCATTTAGTAAAAACAAATGAAATATTAGGAGTACGTTTATTATCAATTCATAACCTAAGGTTCTTGACTAAATTAATGGAAAGAGTTAGAATAGAAATAGAGAATGACAATCTCTTAACATTCAGAGATGAATTTTATAAAAAATATGGGTATATTCAATAATTTGAATCACTAATACTCAAGAAAAAGGAGAATCAAAAATGAATTTAATTGATGAAAGTGTTGATTATAAGAAAAAGGATAATTCGAAAAAGATAGCAAGAATAATTTTAATATTTATTGCTTTAATTATAATTGCTATTATCAGTGTACTAGGGGTACTTATGTATATAAAAAATAAAGAATTAAAATTATATATTGATGGAAATGTAAATGACAAAGTAAAAAATATGATGGAAGTGGATGACGATGGAACCGTATATTTTCCAGTAAAAGACATTGCTTCATATCTAGGATATCAAAGTTATAACGGAGAATATACGGATAAATCTGAAGACGCGAACAAATGCTATGTACAAAATGATAATGAAATTGCTAACTTCGTATTAAATTCAAATAAAATTTATAAATTAGCATTAGAAAATAGTGATGGAAATTATAATTATTACTATGCAAATAAACCTGTAAAAGCAATAAATGGAAAATTATATATTTCATCAGATGCACTAGCAAATGCGTTTAACCTTTCATTTACATATGATACAGATAGCAACAGAGTGTATATTTATACAATGCCATATTTAATAGAATCTTATTCAGCAAAAGTACTAGATTATGGTTATGACTCAATTAGTGATAATTTTATTAATCAAAAAGCAGTTTTAAATAGTATGCTAGTTGTTACAAAAAATCAGGGAAAATCATATGCAGTAATTGACTTAAAAGGTAACGCAATAATAGAAGCCAAATATGACAATATTGAATATTTAGAAAACACAGGAGATTTTCTTGTAACAAGTAACAACAAAGTAGGAATAATATCATCAAAAAGAGAAACAAAAGTACAATTATTATATGATAGCCTAGAATTAGTAGATAGTGACTCAGGATTATTTATAGCAAAAAAAGACAATAAATATGGAATAATAGATTCTAAAGGAAATATCAAAGTTTATATAGAATATGATGAAATAGGAATTGATAATACAAAATTTGAAAAAAACAACATCAAAAACAAATACTTATTAGATAATGGAATGATTCCAGCAAAAAAAGATAAGTATTGGGGTGCATTTGATAAAAATGGTAAAACAGTATTAAATTTTGAATATGATAGTTTTGGATATACTGCAACAAGCAACAGGGAGGCAATAAACTTATTGATAATACCTGACTATAATTTGATGGTTGTTTGCCAAAATAAAAAATATGCTTTAGTTAGTTCAACAGGTGATATGGTAATTAGACCTGTTTTAGATGATGTATACATGACAATAAGTTCAGGTAAGAAATATTATTATATGAATGTTAGTGATAGAAAAATTGACATAATAGAGTTCTTGGATGAACAAAGCCCAAACATAACAAAAAACAGTTCAGATGAAACAAACAACAATACAACAAGCGAAAACAAATCAGAAGAAAATACATCAACAGAAACAAATAATTAAAAAATAGTTATTTTTATATAGAACATTGAATATACATATATATAGTAGACTAAAGAAACAAGGAGAGTATGTATGTTTAATGTAACTGTGTTAAAAATAAAAGATATAGTAAAATATCTTGTAGGAACAATAATATTAATTGGAATTATTGTATATACTACAAGATTTTTTGCATATAAACCAAATGAACAGAAAATAGAAAAGAAGCAAGAAAAAGTAAGTATTACTGAAATACTAAAAATAAGAAGTAATACATTAAAAAAATGTCTAAATAAAACAATACCAGTAATGGCAGAACTGGAAAAAGAGAAAGAATCAAAAAAAACAACAAATAACGAAAATAAAATATTTGAAAGTTTCCTTGAAACCGAAATTAGTAGTATAAAAGGAATGGAAGAAACAGAAAAAGAAAAAAATCAAACTGAGGATTCTAATGGAAGTGATAATAAAAAAAATACAAGCGATGAGAATAAAAGTGATAGTAATAATAGTATCACAGAAGATGAAAAAATAATTTTGGCAAGTAATAGTGGTATAAAAACTGAAGTGGTAACGCCAAATCCGATAGCAGAAAATGCAAATGTACAATATGGAAATGTAAAAATAAAAAATCAAACAACATATAATTTGACAGAAGATATACTAAATCCAAATATAAAAATTGACAATAAAAATATTTTAATATTTCATACACACAGTTGTGAAAGTTATACACCAAGTGAAAAATATCAATATTCACAAACAGGTAATTATAGAACAACAGATAAAAATTATTCAGTAATACGAGTGGGAAATGAATTAGAAAACTATCTTAAACAGTATAATATAAATGTAATACATGACACTTCGTACCATGATTATCCATCATATACAGGATCATATACACGTTCATTACAAACTGTAGAAAATATTTTGAAAACAAATCAGTCAGATATTATAATTGATTTACACAGAGATGCAGTTGGCTCAAGACCTGATTATGCACCAACTGTTAAAATAGGTGAAGATTATGCTGCACAAATTATGTTTGTTATTGGTACAAACGAAGGCGGCTTATGGCATCCGAATTGGCAACAAAATTTGAAGTTTGCCGTTAAGGTTCAGCAAAAGGCAGAGGAGATGTATCCTGGGTTGTTTAAACCGATTATGCTTACAAAGTCCAGATATAATCAACATACAGGAAAGTATGCTAATATTATGGAAATTGGTTCTACTGGGAATACTTTGGACCAGTGCTTGAATAGCATGAAGTATTTATCTGCAGTTTTAAATGAGATTTTGAAATGAAATTTTAGAGATTGAGGAATAGTAACACACCCTTCCTTAATCTCTAAAATTTTTTTAAAAGTGAGTCAATATTTTTTTTTGAAAATGTCTTAAAACTTTTTTTAAAAGTGTTGACAAAGAAATTTCTAAAGCATATAATAAAATTACATATGAACAATTATTCATACAATCATACAAAATCAGTATTTAAGAGTTAGCAAACATGGATGACAAAGAGAAAAAAATCAAATGAAAAGCGAGGAAAAAAACATGGAAGAAAATTTTTTAGAATGCAACGTATTGCATGAAGAAACAGTAAAAAAAGTAAAACAAAAAATGCCAGAAGACGGCTTTATATATGACTTAGCAGAGTTATTTAAAGTATTTGCAGATTCAACAAGAATGAAAATAATATATGCTTTGCTAGAAGAAGAACTATGTGTGTGTGATATAGCAAATATTTGTGGAACAACACAATCAGCAATATCACATCAATTAAGACTACTAAAACAATCAAAATTAGTAAAATTCAGAAGAGAAGGGAAAACAATATTTTACAGTTTAGACGATGAACACATCGAGCAAATTGTAAAGAAAGGAAGTGAACATATTGAAGAGTTATAAATATACATTAGAGGGACTAGACTGTGCAGCATGTGCAAAAAAAGTAGAAGACGAAATAGCAAACACAGAAGGATATAAGGATGTAGTCGTAAATTTTTCAACATTAAAATTAACATTTAAAACGAACAAACCAAATCCAAAAAAGGAAATAACAAAATTAGTTCAAAAATTAGAGCCAGATGTAGAAGTTCTAGAATATGGGGAAGAAAATCACGATAAAGAAGAACACAATGGAAATGATATAGCAAGAATTGTTGTGGGAATTGCAATATATTTAATAGCAATAATTGGAAAATTTAATACAACAGTAACAAGTGTTTTAACAATAATAGCATTTGCTATATTGCTATATAAAACTGCCAAAAAAGGATTTAAACAATTATTCAAAAATAAAGTATTAGACGAAAATATGCTAATTGTAGTATCAGCAATTGGAGCATATTTAGTTGGAAAAAACTCAGAAGGTCTAATGGTAATCACATTATATGAAATAGGAAAAATCTTAGAATCAAAAGCAGTTAATAAAACAAGAAAATCAATATCAGATTTAATGAATATAAAACCAGAATATGCAAATTTGAAGCAAGGTGAAGAATGGAAACAAGTAACACCAGACAAAGTGAAAATTAGTGATGTTATTCTTGTAAAAACAGGAGAAAAAATACCACTAGACGGTATTGTAATAAAAGGAAATGCTCAAATTGATAATTCTGCATTAACAGGTGAAAGTAAACTTTTAGAAGTAGCAGAAAATAGCAAAGTTCTATCAGGAAGTATAAACACAAATGGATTAATAGAAGTTAAAGTTGAGCAAACATACGAAAACAGTACAGTAAGCCAAATATTAAACTTGGTTGAAAATGCAACAGATAAAAAGGCAAAAACAGAGACATTTGTATCAAAAGCAGCAAAAATTTATACGCCAGTTGTAATGGGGCTTGCATTATTAGTAGCAATATTCATGCCACTAATTATAGCAGGAGTTACTTACAAAGAAAGTATTTATAAAGCACTAATATTCTTAGTTATTTCATGTCCATGCTCAATAGCAATATCAGTTCCATTAAGTTATTTTTCAGGAATAGGTAAGGCATCTAAAAAGGGAATATTAATTAAAGGTAGTGATTATCTAGATGGAATAAAAGATATCAAAGAAATTATCTTTGATAAAACAGGAACAATCACAACAGGAAATTTTGCAGTATCAGAAATACAAGCAATTGATGCAAACTTTACAGAACAAGATGTTTTAAAATATTTTGCAATGGGTGAAAAAAATTCAAATCATCCAATAGCAAAATCAATATTAAAAAAATATGAAGAAGTATTTAGCCAGAATAGCAATATAATTATGAAAGATAATGAAGATAATCAAGCAAACAACTTTAAAATAGAGAATGTTGAAAATTTTGAAGAGGTTTCAGGAAAAGGAATTCAATATCAATATGAAGGAAAAACAATCAAAATAGGAAATGCAGAATTTACAAATGCAGACAAAGAAAATATTGTTGGAACAGTTCTATACCTAAATATAGACGGAAATGTTGTTGGAAAAATAATTTTAACAGATGAAATAAAACCAGCAACAAAAGAAACAATGGAAAAACTTCATAAATTAGGAATAAATACAAAGATGTTTACAGGTGACAAAAAAGAAATTGCAGAAAAAATTGCAAAAGAAGTTGGCATAAAAGCAGTAAAATCAGAAATGTTGCCACAAGATAAATACAATGAATTAGATACAATAATTGCAAAAAGAGATGAAAAACAAAAAGTTGCATTTGTTGGTGATGGAATAAATGATAGTCCAGTACTAGCAAGAGCAGATGTTGGAATTTCAATGGGTGGAATTGGCTCAAGTTCAGCAATAGAGGCATCTGATGTTGTAATTATGACAGATGAACTTTCTAAAATTGTTGATGCAATTGAGGTTTCTAAAAAGACAAATAAAATTATTAAACAAAATTTAATTTTCTCGATAGGTGTTAAAGTATTGACTTTAGTTTTAAGTTTATTCGGAGTTGCTGATATGTGGCAAGCGGTTTTTGCTGATGTTGGTGTTACTTTAATTACAATATTTAATACACTTAGAATTTTGAAATAAAAAAGAATTCATATTATAAAATACAGAATAAAAAAGGGAAAAATAATCCTCAAAATATAAAAATAGAATTTTTGAAACAAAAATAGAACAAAAGTGGTTGACAAAAATCAAAAATACTTGTATAATTTTATAGTGCAAATAAAATCGATAAAATTTCAAATAGATATAAACAATATATCTTTAAGCAAGGGGGGAATAGAAATGGCACAACCAAAAAGAAGATGGTCTAAAGCAAGAACACATGCAAAAAGATCAACATGGAAAAAAGAAGAACCAAAATTTGCTACATGCCCAAATTGTCACGAACCAATAATGCCACATAGAGTTTGCTCAAACTGTGGATATTATGACGGAAAACAAGTAGTAGTAAAAAAAGAAACTGAAAATGCATAATTATAGAAATAGCACTTTAATGTGCTATTTTTTGCTTTACAATTTTATGGGCTGTGAACTGTAACTTGCTCCTTAAAATTTTTAAAAAATTTTTGAGATTTTGTATACTTTTTTGTTTTAATGTGATATTATGTATAAAAATACAAAAGAAAGAGAGGGATAAACATGTTTGAAAAAATATTCAAAAGATCAAGTTGGACAGACATAGTAATATCACTAGTATTCATATTATTAGGAGTATTACTTGTAGCCAAACCAACTCAAACAGTAGGAGCAATATCTATAATATTGGGAGTACTATTTATTGCTATGGGGGCTCTAAAATTAATAGAATATTACACATCAAAAACAAAAGAAGACTGGTTATTAACAGTTGCACTTGTATCTGTAATATTTGGTATAATAGTTTTGTTTGCATCAGATTCAATATTAGCATTTTTTAGAGTAATATTAGGAATATGGATCATAGTAACAGGAATTATAGATTTACAAACAGTTTTAGTATGGAAACAAGTAAAATCACCATATTGGACTGTATCATTACTACTAACAATACTTATGATATTTGCAGGAATTGTTATACTAATAAATCAACAAATAGTATTAACAGCAGTTGGTGTAATCATCATAATTTATGGAATATTCGATATAATAGACAGAATAATATTTATGAAAAAAATTGATGATTATATGAAAGAATAAAAGGGAATACTGAAAATAAAGAGCATGTGGAAACCAATGCTAAATTAAAGGAGGAATTTTATTATGTCAGTAAAAGTAGCCATTAATGGATTTGGACGTATAGGACGTCTAGCATTTAGACAAATGTTTGGAGCAGAAGGATATGAAATCGTTGCAATCAACGACTTAACAAGTCCTAAAATGTTAGCTCATTTATTAAAATACGATTCAGCACAAGGAAGATATGAAAAGGCTGAAACAGTAGAAGCAGGAGAAGACTCAATAACAGTAGATGGAAAAACAATAAAAATATATTCAGAAAAAGACGCAGCAAATCTACCATGGGGAGAAATAGGAGTAGATGTAGTACTAGAATGTACAGGATTCTACACATCTAAAGATAAAGCACAAGCACATATCGATGCAGGTGCTAAAAAGGTAGTTATATCAGCGCCAGCAGGAAAAGATCTACCAACAGTAGTTTATGGTGTAAATGAGAAAATATTAACACCAGAAGACAAAATAATATCAGCCGCATCATGTACAACAAACTGCTTAGCACCAATGGCTAAAGCATTAAATGATTATGCGCCAATTCAATCAGGAATAATGACAACAGTTCATGCTTACACTGGTGACCAAATGATATTAGATGGACCACACAGAAAAGGTGATTTAAGAAGAGCAAGAGCAGCAGCAGTTAACATTGTTCCAAATACAACAGGAGCGGCAAAAGCAATAGGATTGGTTATTCCAGAATTAAACGGAAAATTAATTGGGTCTGCACAAAGAGTTCCAGTACCAACAGGTTCAACTACAATATTAGTTGCAGTTGTTAAAGGAGAAAACATAACAGAAGAGTCAATAAATGCAGCAATGAAAGCTCAAAATAGTGAATCATTTGGATATACAGACGAATACTTAGTTTCTTCAGATGTTATAGGAATGAGATATGGTTCATTATTTGACTCAACTCAAACTATGGTAACAGAAATTGGAAATGGATTATATCAAGTTCAAGTTGTTTCTTGGTATGACAATGAAAATTCATATACAAGTCAAATGGTTAGAACAATTAAATATTTTGCAGAATTAGGATAAAATTTAATGACAATAGGAAAGTTAAATGGCTTTCCTATTGTCATTTATTGTCGAATTTTGCGACCGATTTTTAAGATTTTTTTTGATAAAATATTTACAAATTTTCTATATTGTGATATACATAATATGGCTATATAGAATATAGTTTTTTAATTCAAATTTTTAATTCAAATTTTTAATCGAATAGATTCCCATATATTAAAATTAATTTTACACATAATAGTGAACTAAAATTTTTTGTAAAACTTTTAAATAAATATTGACATTTTGGTTCTACAATATTATAATAATTTTACAATATGATTTTGAATATTAAAAATAGCTATTACTATATAGTTGAATTTTTGCAGAGAGGAGGAGTGTGAATGGAAGAAAAAATCTTAAATGAGCTTACTAATATTAATGGACAGCTTCAAACAATGAATCAAAGGTTTGATAAAGTGGATGAAAGGTTTGATGGAATAGATCAAAGACTAGATGGAATGGATCAAAGGTTTGATGGAATAGATCAAAGACTAGATGGAATGGACCAAAGATTTGATGGAATAGATCAAAGACTAGATGGAATGGACCAAAGGTTTGATGGAATAGATCAAAGATTTGAGGAAGTTGACAAAAGCCTTGAAAACATGAATCAAAAAATTGATGACACAAAAGATGAAATTGTAACAACACTAAGAAAAGAATTAGATGACAGATTAACAATTACAGAAAAGAAAATATGTGATGATGTATCTGATAATATTAAATCATTATGTGATTCTATTACAAGACTTGAAAATAATAAACATAATGAAATAATAGCATTATTAAAAATACATGAAAGTAGAGAAGCACGAAGAATGGAAATAATCAAGCAAGCATTTGTAGGCTAAATTAATTTTTTAAAAGTATTGCAAACAAAGCAATACTTTTAAAACAAGATATATTTTAACTAATAAATAAATGTATACATCAATGGCTTGAATATAAAAATTATAAAATTAAATATAAAATAAAAGATGGGAGGAATAAAGATGAAAGAAGTAATAACAATAGAAGAATTTTTAGAAAGAATAAAAAAGTATTATAATGAGGAAATATATATAGAACTTGAAGGAGACATTAGTGGAGAAATAAAAACAAAATTAAATGAGGTTAAAATATATAGAAATGTTATACAAATAATATATGATAGAAGCAAAAGAAATTTTTTTGGAGAAAAATTAGAAATAAATATTTATAAAATAGAAAAAATCGAATCTGATGAAGATACAGAATTTTATATTTACTTAAAAGGGGGACAAAAAATTATAGTTTTTACAGATACTGATGTTTTGGGAAATTATGTTATATCTAATTTCATAAATTGTACAAAGCATGCATTTGCGTATTAGAAAATAAAATATTATAATAATGTGAACTGTAACATCGATTGTAACAAATTTCCAAAAATTTCTTCAAACCACTTGATAAATCCCCAAAAATATAGTATACTATTCAAGGTAAACCTTTTACTTAGCTTTTAAAGCAAAGCACCAACGCTAAAAGCTCAGTTAAAGGAGATAAGAAAAATAGGAGGTGTAAAAAATGACAAAAGAAAGAAAACAAGAAATCATTAACACATATAAAAGAGAAGAAAAAGACACTGGTTCACCAGAAGTACAAATTGCTCTTTTAACAGAAAGAATTAATGAATTAACAGAACACTTAAAAGTACATGTTAAAGACAATCACTCAAGAAGAGGATTATTAAAAATGGTAGGTAAAAGAAGAAACTTATTAAACTACCTAGCAAAAAAAGATGTACAAAGATACAGAGACATCGTTGAAAAATTAGGATTAAGAAAATAATTTCATACAGGAGCCTATGCAAAACAAAAGATTTAGCATAGGCTTTTTGTGGAAAATTAAAAGAGACCGGAATTTAGGTAAGTAGCTTGTATAATGTACTGGAAAGGCCCAGAATACTAAGAAATGAAATCCAGAATATTATAGAGGTTACAATCTAAATGCGGTTCAAAAAAAAATATGGTGCCAACATAGCAAAACCGTCTAAAAAATTAATAAAAGAAGGAAATTTGTATACAGGCATTGAAATCCATCAATTCCTAGAAGGAGGAAAATATAATGTTTGAATTTATTAAAAAATGGTGCAAAAAAGAAGAAAAAGGAGAGAAAAATAGTATGTTTAAAGTATACGAAACAGAATTAGCAGGAAGAAAACTAACAATAGAAACAGGAAAATTTGCAGGACTAGCAAATGGAAGTGTAACAGTAAGATATGGAGACACAGTTGTAATGGTAAACGTTACAGCATCAAAAGAACCAAGAGATGGAATAGACTTTTTCCCACTATCAGTAGATTATGAAGAAAAATTATATTCAGTTGGAAAAATACCAGGTTCATTCCAAAAAAGAGAAGGAAAACCAAGTGACAAAGCAATATTAACATCAAGAGCAATAGACAGACCACTAAGACCACTATTCCCAAAAGACTTCAGAAACGATGTAGTTGTTGTTGCAACAGTTCTTTCAGTAGAACAAGACAACTCACCAGAAGTAGCAGCAATGATAGGTGCATCAGCAGCACTATCAATCTCTGATATCCCATTTGGTGGACCAACAGCAGCAGTAAACGTTGGATTAGTTGACGGTAAAATAGTTATAAACCCAACAGAAGAACAAAGAAAAGTATCTGACTTAACATTAACAGTAGCAGGAACAGAAGAAAAAATAGCTATGATAGAAGCAGGAGCAAACGAAGTTCCAGATGATGTTATGTTAGAAGCAATTAAAGAAGGTCATAAAGAAATCAAAAAGATTTGTAAATTCATTGAAAAAATGAAAGAAGAAATCGGAAAACCAAAATTTGAATACAAATCATTTGCAGTTGACCATGATGTATATGAATTTATAGAAGCAAACTTTGCAGAAGATGTAAAACAAGCACTTCAAGAAGCAGACAAAGAAACAAGAGACAACAATGTAGCAGCAGTATCTGACAAAATAGCAACAGCATATGCTGAAAAATTTGGAGAAGAAGCTGCAGAAGAACACAAAGCTGACATTGGAGAAGCAATTTACAAATTAGAGAAAAAGACAGTAAGAGACATGATATTCTATGAACATAAAAGAGTTGATGGCAGAGCAATAGACGAAATCAGACCATTATCATGTGAAATAGACTTATTACCACGTGTACACGGAAGTGCATTATTTACAAGAGGTCAAACACAAGTACTTTCAGTTACAACATTAGGAATGATAAGTGAAGAACAAACATTAGATGGAATTGATACAGAAGAATCAAAAAGATATATGCATCAATACAACTTCCCAAGTTACAGTGTAGGTGAAGCAAGACCACCAAGAGGACCAGGAAGAAGAGAAATAGGACATGGAGCATTAGCAGAAAAAGCATTAGTTCCAGTACTACCTTCAAAAGAAGAATTCCCATATGCAATAAGAGTTGTATCAGAAGTATTATCATCAAATGGTTCAACATCACAAGCAAGTATATGTGGAAGCACATTATCATTAATGGCGGCAGGTGTACCAATTAAGAGACCAGTTGCAGGTATATCAACAGGACTTGTAACAAATCCTAATGACGAAAATGACTATGTAATGTTAACAGATATCCAAGGACTAGAAGATTTCTTTGGAGATATGGACTTCAAAGTAGGTGGAACAGAAAAAGGAATAACAGCAATCCAAGTTGACATCAAAGTTGACGGATTATCATACAAAATTATTGAAGAAGCATTTGCCAGAACAAGAGCCGCTAGAAAACATATCTTAGAAGATGTAATGGCACCAGTAATTTCAGAGCCAAGAAAAGAAATATCAAAATATGCACCAAGAATAGTATCAACAAAAATAAAAGTTGAAAAAATAAAAGATGTAATCGGAAAAGGTGGAGAAACTATAAACAAAATAATTGATGCAACAGGAGTTAAAATAGACATCGAAGAAGATGGACAAGTAATGATTTATTCAAATGATTCTGAAAAAGCTAACGAAGCATTAGATATGATAGAAGACATTGTCAGAGATGTAGAAGTTGGTGGAATTTATCTTGGAACAGTTACAAGAATAATGAACTTTGGAGCATTTGTTGATTTAGGTGTTGCAGGAAAAGAAGGATTATTACATATTTCTAAAATTTCTAAAGAGAGAATTAAGAAAATAGAAGATGTTCTTCATGTTGGAGATAAAGTAACTGTAAAAGTAACAGATATAGACGACCAAGGAAGAGTAAATTTAACAGCCATTTTATCTAATGATAAAGAAGAAAAAGATGAAGAATAATAAATATAAATAGAGATGAGAATTTAATTCTTGTCTCTTTTTGCATAATAAAGATAAATCTTTTTTTGTTATAATGTTATAAGTTACGGTTTAGAAACCTATAAACAATAATTTTACTGGCTGTGAACTGTATCTCAGTTACAATTCTAGCATTAAAAATATTAAAAATGCTCTTGACTTAAGTTAAAAAAAATGGTATAAATATTAATGTAATTTATGTGGCCCCTTGGTCAAGCGGTTAAGACGCCACCCTCTCAAGGTGGAATCATGGGTTCGATTCCCGTAGGGGTCACCAACAAAATAATTTAAAAGGGAGTAGCTTTTAATTACTAGTCAACAGTCGCGATAAGAAATTATCTGGCTAGTAAACTTAAAAAAATAAGTAAGTGAGACTTTTAAAAGAAATTTTAGCATAAAAGGTTATGTATAAGATTTCTTTTAAAAGTCTCATTTCTTATATATGCATAAATATAACAAAATTGGTAAAAAATAGGGATAAGGGGACGGGTCTTCAATCCCGAAAAAAAATAGGGATTAAAAGACCCGTCCCCCAATCCCGAAATTTGGAGGTAGTAATATGGAGAAGAAAAACTGGTTTAACAAAGAAGTAGAAGAAATTGAAAAAGAGTTGGAAACACACAGAGAAAAAGGACTAAAAGAAGACCAAATTGCAAAAATAAGAGAGAAAAAAGGATACAATGAACTACAAGCAGGTAAAAAGAAAACAATATTGCAAAGATTTTTAGACCAATTTAAAGACTTTTCAATAATAGTATTAATAATTGCTGCAATTGTATCAGGCGTAGTTGGAATACAACAAGGAGAAGGAATGACTGATACAATAATAATTTTAATAGTTGTTCTTGTAAATGCAATAATAGGAGTAGCACAAGAAAGCAAGGCCGAAAAATCATTAGAGGCTTTACAAAAATTAAGTGACCATGCATCAAAAGTTGTAAGAAATGGGAAACTACAAGTTATTCCTGCAAAAGAACTAGTACCAGGTGATTTAGTAATTCTTGATACAGGTGATTATATTCCTGCAGACTTGAGAATTGTAGAAGAAGCAAATTTGAAATCACAAGAAAGTTCATTAACGGGAGAATCTGTACCAGTTGAAAAAACTTCTGAAATTATTGAAGAGGTAGAAATCGGTATTGGTGATAGAAAAAATATGTTATTTTCTTCAAGTTTAGTAACATATGGTAGAGGAAAAGGAATTGTTGTAGAAACAGGAATGACAACAGAGGTTGGAAAAATAGCTGGAATGATAAATTCAACAGAAAAACAAGAAACACCTTTACAACAAAAATTAAACAAATTAGGAAAAACATTAGGAATTGCAGCATTAATAATTTGTGTAGTAATATTTGTAGTTGGTTTAATACAAGGAAAAGAGCCAATTCAAATGTTTATGACAGCAGTTTCATTGGCAGTTGCAGCAATACCAGAAGGGTTGGCAGCAGTATCAACAATTGTTTTAGCAATTGGTGTTCAAAAAATGGTAAAAAAGAATGCAATTGTTAAAAGACTACCTGCAGTTGAAACACTTGGAAGCAGTACAGTTATATGCTCAGATAAAACAGGTACATTAACACAAAACAAAATGACAGTAGAAAAAATTTACTGGAATGAAGCAATCAGAAACATGGACAATATACAAGAAGATGAAATTGATGAAGAATTAAAAAAAATAGTATATGCAAATATGCTATGTAATGACACAAAAATATCACAAGACGGAACTTTAACAGGTGATCCAACTGAAACTGCATTAGTTGATATGGCATTTAAATTAAGTTTTGACCCTAGTTTATATGATAGAGCACCTAGAGTTCAAGAAATACCATTTGACTCAGACAGAAAATTAATGACAACAGTAAATCAATTAAATGGAAAATATGTAGTATTTACAAAAGGTGGAATAGATGAATTATTAAAAAGATGCTCAGCATATGAAATCAATAATGAAATACATCAAAATATTGGTGAATATGTAAACAAAATTAGAGAAAAAAATGAAGAAATGGCAAAAGATGCTTTAAGAGTATTGGGATGTGCATATAAAGAAATTGACCATATTCCATCAAAAGAAGAAATGGCAACAATAGAAAATGACTTGATATTTATAGGAATGGTAGGTATGATAGACCCACCAAGAGAAGAGGCAAAAGTTGCAGTTGATAAATGTAAAACAGCAGGAATAAAAGTTGTAATGATTACAGGTGACCATAAAATCACTGCAACAGCAATTGCTAAAAAATTGGGAATTCTTGAGGATGATGATGAAGCAATAACAGGTGCAGAACTTGAACAAATGACAGATGAAGAATTAATACAAAATGTTAGAAAATATTCAGTTTATGCTAGGGTTTCTCCAGAACACAAAGTTAGAATTGTAAATGCATGGCAAAAAAATGGTGAAGTTGTTGCCATGACAGGTGATGGAGTTAATGACAGTCCTGCACTTAAAAAAGCAGATATTGGTTGTGCAATGGGAATTGTTGGAACTGATGTAGCAAAAGAAGCAGCAGATGTAATTTTAACAGATGACAACTTTGCAACAGTTGTATCAGCAGTAGAAGAAGGAAGAAGAATATATGACAATATTTTAAAAGTAATTCAATTCTTGCTTTCAAGCAATGTTGGAGAGATAATAGTACTATTTTTTGCAACATTATTAACACCATTATTTAGCAAATGGTTTGGAATAACAGACATCAATAGTTTGGAAATATTACTACCAATTCATATCTTATGGATAAATTTAGTAACAGACTCATTACCTGCATTAGCTTTAGCGTTTGACCCAGCAAATAGAGATATAATGGAGAGAAAACCAGTAAAACCAGGTAAAGGCGTATTCACAAAAGGAATGACATGGAGAGTTATATATCAAGGTATGATGATAGGTGGACTAACACTTGCTGCATTTATGATAGGGCTTGGAACAACAAAAACACCTATAAATGGTTTAACACTTGACCAGTCAAAAATAGAAGTTGGGCAAACTATGGCATTTGTAACTTTGGCACTTTCAGAATTAACACATGTATTTAATGTAAGAAATAATAGAAGATCAATATTTAAAACAGGAATATTTAATAATATGAAATTAATAGGAGCAGTTGTTGCGTCTGCATTGCTTGTATTTGTTATTTTATTAATTCCTGGTTTAAGAGAAATATTTAGTATTCCAGTTTTACCAACTGAAAATATTATTGAATTAGTATGTTTAGTTCTTGCTCCAATTGCTATTGTTGAGATATTTAAGATATTTAAAATTAATGGTGGAGAAGATTAAAGTTAAATTACAATAAAAAATCGTAAAAACGAGCAACACAAAAAATTAAAAAAACATTGACATTTTACCCAAAAACCAGTATAATAGTAATGTATTATTTTGAAAGGAAGTAAAATTATGCTAAAAAAATATTGGAAAAAGATAGGAATGTTAATACTAATAATCGCATGTGTTTTCAATGTTATGAATAAATTAGTGCATAAATTATCATTAAACAAAGAAATGCTACAATCAGCACAATATGTATATAATGAAAAAAATACAAATACTCAAAAATAATACTTGAAAAATTTCAGATAATATGTTATTATAAAAAACAGTCATGTTATAAAAACGAAAAAGAGGTGAAATAGAAATGAAAGAAGGAATACATCCAGAATACAACCAAACAACAATCACATGTGCATGTGGAAACGTTTTAGAAGTTGGTTCAACAAAAAAAGATATAAAAGTAGACGTATGTTCAAAATGCCATCCATACTGGACAGGAAACTTAAGACAAGAAACAGTAGGTGGAAGAGCAGACAAATTCAAAAAGAAATATGGACTTGCATAAGTCAACAAAAGGTAGCAAAAGAGCTACTCTTTTTTTTATCTTCTACGGAAAGTTAGAAGATAAATATGGCAGAAATTAGATTTTGTAGCAGTTTTCACTGCATACAAAATCTTAATTCTGGTTTTTTACCATTTTATCTTTACATTTTCAATAAAATAAATTAAAATAAAGAAAAAAATACCTAAAAGCAGATTAAAGGGAGGAACCCAAGATGGCAAATGTATGCGATTATGTAAAATGGAGAGGAGATATAACATTAGAACAATCAAAATTTAACGAAATAGACAACCTAATATTATCAAGATTTTCATACTTTCCATTTGACAAAATAATAGAAGAAAATGAAATAGTAACAATAAAAGAACTAAGCAAAAGATTCCAAAAGCAAGACGTAACAAAACTTCCAATTTTATGGAAAGATGATGTAGATTTATTTCCGTTAATAGGTGAATCAAAAAGATTTGGAGAATTATTAGCAACAAAATACATCAATAAAATAGATCCAGAACAAGAAAAACAATTTGCAGCAATAACAGTATTAATGCCAGATGACACAATATTCATATCATATAGAGGAACAGACAATACAATAGTAGGATGGAAAGAAGATCTAAATATGAGTTTTAAAAGTCATATAGCTTCACAATTATCAGCAAAAAAATATTTAGAAATGATAGCAAAAGAATATTCGGATAAAAAAATAAGAATAGGTGGACACTCAAAAGGTGGAAATATAGCAGTATATGCCGCAACATTTGTAAGCCAAGAAATAAAAGATAGAATAATCAATGTGTATAACAACGATGGACCTGGATTTTGTGATGATGTAATAGAAACACCAGAATATCATGAAATGATAAAAAAGGTTCATACATATATTCCACAGTCATCTGTTATAGGAAGACTAATGAACCATAGAGAAAAATATACAGTTGTAGAAAGTGTTCAAAAGGGAATAATGCAACACGATTTGTACAGTTGGCAGGTGCTTGGCACGAAATTTATTACATTAGAGGAAGTTACAAATGGAAGTGAATTTGTTGATAAAACAATTAAAGAATGGCTTGAAAATGTTGAACCTGAAAAAAGAGAGCAGGTAATAGATGTTGTTTTTGACATTTTAAATGCAACTGATGCTCAAACCATGAAAGAGATAAAAAACAATTGGTTTACAAGTGCCAGAACTATGATGGCCTCTTATAAAAATATAGATAACGAAACCAAAGATATGATTTGGAAAGCAGTTGGTGAATTACTTAAGAGTGCAAAAAATAATATTTTTGAAGATTTTCCTAAATTACCAGAAAAATCAAAATAAAGGAGCCCCATTTTGTGGCTCCTGTTTGACTACTCTGCATTATTAACAAGACGATTTATATCATCTACAGAACGTTTTGATAAAAATGCAATCATATTACATTATTTTAAAAATTTGCCAATAAAAACTTTTACCAAACTCTTGTTTTTGTTTTAAAATTATAGTATAATAAAAATATCCTTTTGAGGACATCAAAAATGGGGGAATAAAAATGAATGATAAAATAATAATAAAAGGCGCAAAAGAACATAACTTAAAAAACATAAATTTAGAAATACCAAGAGATAAAATGGTAGTAATAACAGGACTTTCAGGCTCTGGTAAATCTTCACTTGCATTTGACACATTATATGCAGAAGGACAAAGAAGATATGTAGAGAGTTTATCTTCATATGCAAGACAATTTTTGGGAATAATGGAAAAACCAGATGTTGAGTCAATTGAAGGACTATCACCTGCCATATCAATAGACCAAAAAACAACATCAAAAAATCCACGTTCAACAGTTGGAACAGTAACAGAAATATATGATTACATTCGTCTATTATATGCAAATATAGGTGTACCGTATTGTCCAAACTGTGGTAAAAAAATTGAAAAACAATCAATTGACCAAATTGTTGATAATATTATGGAATTAGAAGAAGGTACAAAAATACAAATTTTGGCACCAGTTGTAAGAAGTAGAAAAGGTGAATTTATAAAGCAATTAGAGGGATATCAAAAAGATGGATTTGTAAGAGCAAGAATTGACGGCGAAGTTTATGATTTATCAGATGAAATAAAATTAGATAAAAATAAAAAACACGAAATTGAATTAGTTGTAGACAGATTAGTTGTAAAACCAGAAATAAGAAGTAGGCTTACAGAGTCTGTTGAAATTGCGTTAAAACATGCTGATAATTTGGTGTTAGTCAATATTATAACAAAAGAGGAAAACAAAACAATTTTATACAGTTCAAATTATGCATGTCCTGACTGTGGTTTCAGTTTTCCAGAAATCACACCAAGAATGTTTTCATTTAATAATCCATATGGTGCTTGTCCTACTTGTATGGGTATAGGATATTTAATGAAAATGGACGAAGATTTAATAGTCCCAGACAAAAACAAAACATTATATGATGGAATAAAAGCATTTGGTTCAAGTACAATGAAAAAGGGCGATACAATGGCCAAAATGTATTTTGAAAGCATAGGAAAACATTATGGTGTTGAAATAAAAGGAGTTTCAATTAAGAAATTACCACGATGGTTTATGGAAAAAATCTTATATGGTACAGGTGACGAAAAAATTGACTTTGAATATTCATCTGCTGCCGGTGTAAGAAAGTTTACTGCACCATTTGAGGGAGTTTTGCCAACACTTGACAGACGTCATAGTGAAACAAAATCACAAGGAATGAGAGCATTTTATGAGATGTATATGACAAACTCTCATTGCCATACTTGTAATGGAGCACGTTTAAAGAAAGAAATATTATGTATCAAAATAAATGGTAAAAACATAAATGAAGTTACAGATATGTCAATCAAGGCATTAAAAGAATTTTTAGGTACATTAAAATTAACAGAAAAAGAAGCAATGATTGCAGACATGATTTTAAAAGAAATAAATAAAAGGCTTCAATTTTTAATAGATGTAGGGCTTGAATATTTAACACTTTCAAGAAGTGCTGGAACATTATCAGGAGGAGAAGCACAACGTATTCGTTTAGCAACTCAAATAGGTTCAGGACTTACAGGGGTTATGTATATTTTGGATGAACCAAGTATAGGACTACACCAAAGAGATAATGATAAATTAATTGCAACACTTAAAAAATTGAGAGATTTAGGAAATACTTTATTAATTGTAGAACATGACGAGGACACAATGTATGCGGCAGACCAAATTATTGATATTGGCCCAGGTGCAGGGGTTCATGGTGGAAATGTTATGGCACAAGGTACAGCAGAAGAAGTAAAATTAGTAAAAGATTCTGTTACAGGCCAATATTTAAGTGGTAGAAAGAAAATAGAAGTTCCTAAAAAAAGAAGAAAAATTGTAAAATCAAAAGCAATTGAAGTGAAAAATGCAACAGAAAATAACTTGAAAAATATAAGTGTAAAATTCCCATTAGGAGTATTTACATGTGTTACAGGGGTTTCAGGCTCAGGAAAATCAACACTTGTAAATGAAGTACTATATAAAACAATAGCAAAAGAACTAAACGGTTCATCAGAGAAACCAGGAAAATGCAAAGAAGTAAAAGGACTAGAAAATATAGATAAAATAATCAATATAGATCAATCACCAATAGGAAGAACGCCACGTTCAAATCCTGCAACATATACAGGAGTATTTGATTTAATTAGAGACATTTTTGCAGGAACAAATGAAGCCAAATTGCGTGGATTTGAAAAAGGTAGATTTAGTTTCAATGTAGCAGGTGGAAGATGCGAAAGCTGTAACGGTGACGGAGTTCACAAAATAGAAATGCACTTTTTGCCAGATGTATATGTACCATGCGAAGTGTGTAAAGGAAAGAGATATAATAGAGAAACACTAGAAGTTAAATATAAAGGTAAAAACATAGCGGACGTGCTTGATATGACAGTTGAAGAAGCATTAGAATTTTTTGATAAAATACCAAAAATAAAACAAAAAATTCAAACTTTATATGATGTAGGACTAGGATATATCAAACTAGGACAGCCATCAACAACATTATCTGGTGGTGAGGCTCAAAGGGTTAAACTTGCAACAGAACTTTCAAAAAGAGCAACAGGAAAAACTTTATATATTTTGGATGAACCAACTACAGGTCTTCATATTGCTGATGTTCATAGATTAGTTGATATTTTACAAAGATTAGTTGATACGGGAAATACAATTATTGTTATTGAACATAATCTTGACCTAATAAAAACTTGTGATCATATTATTGATTTGGGTCCAGAAGGTGGAGATGGTGGCGGACAGGTTGTTGCTGTTGGTACACCTGAACAGATTTGTAAGAATGAACAAAGTTATACTGGTAAGTTTTTGAAGAAGTATTTGGAATAAAAAATCATAACAATCTATAAAACGATTGTTATGATTTTTGCATTACTGTTCATTTTTTAGTGCCTTTTTTAGCCTACTCCGCCTTATTTGTATTGCTTTAACAGAATGGTGTATTATTGCAGATAATTCTGAATCTGGAATATCATGTTTTAATACTTTTTCATCCTGTTTAGAAGTCCAGAAGTTTGGTGCGTAAATTGCGGTTTTTTTATAATAGCTATTCCGCTGTTTCTTTCTGGTTTTAGTAAATTTTTCCATATCCGCATAGTCTTCTTTTCTTAATGGCATATAGAAAACTCCTCTTAACACAAATTATTGTTTTTAAGTAAAAAAATTTATAATTTATTATAACATGAAATATATTAAAAAGTCAAAAATTCTTGATAAAAATACACTTAAAGTGTATAATATCAATAGAAAGTGAGGAGCCTTTATGATTAAAGATAATTTATTGGAAGTATTACATGAAATGGAAGAAGTTACAAAACTATTCAAATTAGAACCATTTGATATATATCTAATTGGTGGTGGAGCATGTATACTTGGAGAATATACAACAAGGGCAACACTTGATATAGATTTTGTTGATTTAGGTTATCCTGCAAAATATGGAAAAGTATTCGTATTATTAAGAGACTATGATATGCTGGAATACCAAAGCACAATTCTTTCACCAAATTATAAAGAAAGAGCAACAAAATTAGAAGAATTTAAATATATAAATGTTTATATTTTATCAAAAGAAGATGTAGCAGTTAGTAAAATAATAAGATTAGCAGAAAAAGATATTGAAGATTTAAATCAAATAATACCAAAATGTGATAAAAAAATTTTAAATAATGTTATAGAAGAAGTATTAAATAGAGAAGATTTATTTGATAGCAAAAAAAATGAATTTGTAAAAAAATTAAAAACTTTTAGGGAGAAATACAATGTATAGAATTTTTTGTGAAAGCTATAAAAATTTTATAGAATCAATGGATGGAGATAATTATAGATTACAAATTTCAAAACCATTTGAATTACTAGTAGATATAGATAAATATAATAAAGAGCAAAAGGAACAAAGTGAATTATATAAAAAATTATGTGATTTAATGGAATTTATGAAAAATAATGTTAAAAGATTTCCTAAATTAAAGGCATTTTTATGGACATTGGATTCAAGAAATATAAGAGCACAAAAATATGGTGTGTCAAAAGAAGAAGAGCTTGAGGAACAAACAAAATTAGTAAATTCATTTTTGAAATTAGCATATTGGTATTAAAAATTGACATTTTATGTTGATTGATGATATAATATACATGCAACAAAAAAATATGATAAATTAGCAGTAAATATTATCTACAATTGGAGGTAAAAAAATGAAGTTTTTTATTAATGATGCAATATTACGGAAAGAATGCAGTGAAATAAAAAAAATAGGAAATCACGAAATAGAATTAGTGATTCCTAATTATCTTGAAGATAAAGGAAAATATGAAGATATAAAATTTTTATTTCAAACCGCATCAATGAACAAAGAAGATATATTATTAGATAATATATCATTAAAAAAAATTAATAAAAATGTATATTGCATTAGAAATAGTAATAAAACTGAAAAATGCATGTATGCATTACTTAGAAGTCAGGAAATAGTACCGGATGATGTTTTCATTCCTGCAGCAGAAAAAGATAAAATAAAAGTCTTAAGAAAAATATGTTTAGATGATATGGAAGTAGATATGGGCTTTTTTTTATCAAATGTTTATTTATTAGAAATAAAATTAGATACTGAAGAAGAAGTACCAATATATTTGGCAGGGAAAGACTCCAAAGATTTTTCACGGTATTATATTTTTTCAAGAAAAAGAAATGGAGAATATAAAGTTTCTAATAAATATAATAAACATATATCTGCTAAAGAATGTGAAATGATATCATTATCAGATCTTTAGTGAAAGGAAAATCATAATTACTTACAAAATGGGTAGTTATGATTTTTTTTATTTTAATAAAATTAATGCTATCAATAATTTTATATGTTGTTAATTGTAACAATATTTTGTAAGCAACCGTAATAAATTCAAAAAATCACTAGACAAAAATAACAAAAAGATATATAATAAGTGCATAAAAAATGAAATACAAAATAAAAACAAAGAAAAAGAGAAGTACATTTAAAACTAATTTAAAGAGAATAGAAGTCAAAGGCTGGAAACTTCTAAAATAAAGATAAATGGAAAGTAACTTTGGAGTTGATAATCCGAAAATAAACTCAAGATTATCCGTAATACTGCGTTAAGGTAAAAGAGATATTATTTAAAATCAAGTAATTGACACAAAATGTTAACAATATAAATTTGAATAATAATTAAGGTGGTACCGTGAGATATAAACTCGCCCTTATGCTAAACAATAGCATATTGGCGAGTTTTTGTATACAAAAAGAGAGATTTTTTAATTTCAATTCTTCATTGTAAAAAAAAGGGATTAAAGACCCGTCCCCCAATCCCTAAAAAATTTCGAATCGTGTCATACCAAATATAAAAAGGAGGTTCAAAATGCTAAAAATTCAAACAAAAAAATCAGGTGCGGAATTAACAAGTATCAAATATAATGGCAAAGAAATGTTATTTCAAGGAGCAAAAGTGTTAGATAGTAATGGTAATATATATTGGAAAAGACAAGCACCGATACTATTTCCAATTGTTGGCCAACTAAAAAACTCTCAAACTCAAATAGAGGGAGAGATATATGAAATGTCACAACATGGATTTGCAAGAGATATGGACTTTGAAGAGATATCAAAAACAGAAAATGAGCATCACTATATGTTAAAAGATAATGAGGGAACTCTAAAAAAATATCCATATAAATTTGAATTACATGTTATATATGAAATAATAGGAGATACTTTAACAGTAACCTATAAAGTAAAAAACATTGATGATAAAATAATCTATTTTGGATTAGGTGGACATCCGGCATTTAATTGTGATTATAGTAATGGTGAATACGAAATTGTATTTTCAGAAAATGAAGATAAAATAGTGTTTCTTAAATTGAAAAATGGTTTAATAGATACAGAAAAAGCACAAAATATTTTACAAGATAATAAAATTTATTTAAAAGAAGATACTTTTGATAATGATGCAGTAATTATGAAAAATTTAAAATCAAATAAAGTAGTTTTACAAAATCATGAAACAAATCAAAAAATATTGGAGTTTGATTTTACAGGATTTCCATATTTAGCATTATGGTCAAAAAAAGGAGCTCCATTTGTATGCATTGAGCCTTGGCAGAATACAGCTGATAGAATAGATAGTATACAAATTTATAAAGATAAAGAAAATATTATTGAATTACCAAAAGATAAAAAATTTGAATGTAAATATTCAATTAAATTTTAAAAATATGGCTCAAGATTTGATAATTACAATTTCAAAAGAAAAAGAAAAAACAAGATTTGAAAAAATGTTAAAAATATAAAAGGAGGCAAAAATGAATAATTCATTTAAAGAGTTAGTTAAAGAAACTGTAAAATTTATGACATTAAGGTCAAGATTAGATGATAACTGTGTTTTAGGTTATGAATTAAATAAAAAAACAGAATTAAACAGAAGAACAAAAAGGAAAATATGGAGTTTTAGCAAATGAAAAATTTGAAAGGGAGATTGATGAAGATGAAAGATAAGAAATTAAATGACAAGTACAATCCACAAGATTTTGAAGAAAAACTATATCAAGAATGGGAAGAAAAAGGATACTTCAAACCAAGTATGGACAAAACAAAAGAAAGTTACTGCATAATGATGCCACCACCAAATGTAACAGGAAAATTACATATGGGACATGCATTAGATGACACAATACAAGATATATTAATAAGATTTAAAAGAATGCAAGGTTACAACACATTATGGCTTCCAGGTTCAGACCATGCAGCAATTGCAACAGAAGTAAAAGTTGTTGCAAAAATGAAAGAAGAAGAAGGCTTAACAAAAGCTGATATTACAAGAGAACAATTCTTAGAAAGAGCATGGGCTTGGACTAAAGAATATGGTGGAACAATTAAAAAACAACAAAGAAGATTAGGATGTTCATGTGACTGGGATAGAGACAGATTTACTATGGATGAGGGACTATCAGAAGCAGTTTTAGAACAATTTATCCAATTGTATAATAAAGGATTAATTTATAAAGGTAAAAAAATGATAAACTGGTGTCCATCATGTCATACAACAATTTCTGATGCAGAGGTTGAATATGAGGACGAACCATCACACTTATGGCATATTAGATATCAAATTGCAGGTGAACCAGACAGATATATTATAGTTGCAACAACAAGACCTGAAACAATGCTTGGAGATACAGCAGTTGCAGTACATCCAGATGATGAAAGATATAAAGATTTAGTAGGTAAAAAATGTATCTTACCAATTATGAACAAAGAGATTCCAATAATTGCAGATGAATTTGTTGAAAAAGAATTTGGAACAGGATGTGTTAAAATAACACCAGCTCATGACCCAAATGATTATCAAGCAGGACTAAGACACAACTTAGAAATTATAGAAGTATTTGACGATAGTTCAATTATGGGAGATTTAGTTCCTGAATATAAAGGAATGCCAGCAATTGAAGCAAGAAAACTAATTGTAGAAAAATTACAAGAGCTAGGAAATTTAGTTAAAATTGAAGATTATACACACAATGTTGGAAAATGCTACAGATGCCATAGCACAATAGAACCAAGAATTTCAGAGCAATGGTTTGTATCAATGAAAGATTTAGCTAAAAGAGCCGCAGATGCAGTTAGAAATGACGAAGTTAAATTTGTACCAAAAAGATACGAAAAAATGTATTTTAACTGGTTAGATAATATCCAAGACTGGTGTATATCAAGACAATTATGGTGGGGACACAGAATTCCAGTATATTATTGCGACGAATGTGGACATATACATGTAGCAAAACAAATGCCAGAAAAATGTGAAAAATGTGGTTCTAGCAAATTACATCAAGATGAAGATTCACTAGATACATGGTTCAGTTCAGCATTATGGCCATTCTCAACATTAGGTTGGCCAAATACAGAATCAGAAGACTACAAAACATTTTATCCAACAAATGTATTGGTAACAGGATATGATATCATAACATTCTGGGTATCAAGAATGATGACACAAGGCTTAGAATTAACAGACAAAAATCCATTTAAAGATGTTGTAGTACATGGAATTGTAAGAGATTCGCAAGGAAGAAAAATGTCAAAATCATTAGGAAATGGAATTGACCCAATTGAAATAATTGACCAATATGGTGCAGATGCATTAAGATTTTCAGTACTTTCTGGAACAACAATGGGAAATGACATCAGATATATGCCAGAAAAACTAGAACAAGCATCAAACTTTGCAAATAAAATTTGGAATGCAGCTAAATTCATAATAATGAATACACCAGATGAAGAAAAAGTAAAAGAATTTTGTCACAAAGTATATAATCGCGAAACAAAAACATATAACCCAGATTTATTAACAATAGAAGACAAGTGGATACTAAATAAATTAGACAAATTAGTAGCAGACATCACAAGAAATATTGAAAATTATGATTTAGGAATTGCAATTGACAAAATTTATAACTTCATCTGGAACGAATTCTGTGACTGGTATATCGAAATGGTTAAAACAAGAATTTATAGCGAAAATGAAGAAACAAAAGTTGCTGTAAGTGACATATTAAACCATGTATTTGGAACATCATTAAAATTATTACATCCATTTATGCCATTTGTAACATCAGAAATATACGACAAATTAGTAAAATACAATGAAGCAGACTTAATAGTATCAAAATGGCCAACAATAAGAGAAAAATTTGCATTTGATGACGAAGAGCAAACAGTTGAAAAAATAAAAGAAATTATTACAGAAATAAGAAACGTAAGAGCAAACATGAACATACATCCATCAAAAAAATCAGAATTAATATTTGTAACAAAAAAATATGAAAATGAAATTTGGGAAGCAAAAGACTTTATCTTAAAACTAGGACTTGGAGAGAAAATAGTAGTTCAAAAAGACAAAGCTGGAATACCAGAAAATGCAATAAGTATACTAAAAGACGGAATTGAATTATATATGCCACTTGAAGATTTAGTTGATATGGAAGAAGAAAGAAAGAGATTAGAAGAGGAAAAAACTAGACTTGAATCAGAAGTTGCAAGATGTGAAAAAATGCTTTCAAATCCAGGATTTGTAAACAAAGCACCAGAAAAGAAAATACAAGAAGAAAAAGACAAACTAGAGAAATACAAAGATATGCTTGCTAAGGTAGTAGAAAGACTAAAATAATGGAGGATAAAAAATATGGAAAATATTGATAAAATATATGAGTTACTTGACAGTATAGAAGTAACAAAAGAAAACAGCATAGAAATAGCAAATATAAGACAATTATTAGCAAAAAAGAATTTTTTAGAAGCACTTAGCAGAATGAGAGAATTAAAAGACAAAGAAGAAAAAGCCAAAATAGAAGAACAACAATTTCTAGAATTTGGACCAGAAGAGGAAGAAGAAGACGGAACATATCCACAACAATTAAGTAATCCTCAATTAGAAACAATTTTTATAGGAATGTTATTAGACAATCCAAAACTAATTTCTAAATATTATTTTGTATTTGACGACTGTGTTTTTGAAGATCCAGAAATGTTAAATATATATAAGAGTGTATTATTTAACGAAGGGTCAAAATATTCATCAGAAAAAGCAAAGGACAAATTTAACTTTGCAAAAGACTCAGAAGCGGTATATGAGTTAAAAAATAAATTAAGAAAAGATGTAAAAGGAAAGGATTACAATATTGAAAAAGTATATGATGAATTAAAGAAATTATTTATACTTAGAAAAGCATATACTGAAACACCTGAAAGAAATGTACAAGAAAAAATAGTTGAAATTACAGATTACACTCTATATGACAAAATGTCACCCGAAGAAATTGAAGACACAATTGAACAAGTTAGAGTAACACAAAAATTCAAATCTGCAGTTTTAAGTGATGGACTTGTAAACTTCTTAGAAAGTGGAGAAAATGAATTAGCAAATGGTTTATCATATCCATTCCCAGTGTTAACAGAGGTATTTAAAGGAATAAGAAAAGGCGAAACAATGGCATATGCAATGCCATCAAACAATGGTAAAAGTAGGTTAACAATTGATATTGCAGCATATACAGCACTTGTACACAAAAAGAAAGTTCTAGTAATATCAAATGAAATGTCAGAAGAAAAAATGAAATTATGTTTAATTACAACAATTATAAACAACCCAGAAATTCAAAAAATTCATGAACAAGACGTACATGTTTCAGAAACAGAATTACTAGAATTCAAATTTAGACCTGACCATAAAAAAGATGCCAAACTTGATGAACATGGATATGTTCTAAAAGAAGAAGGAGAAACACAAACACAATTTATAAAAAGATTATCTGAAATATCAACAGAATTTAACAAAACAATAAAAGCGATAGACTGGGCTAGTAAGCAAATAGATAATTCAATATATTTTATTAATATTACAGACCATACAAATGACGAACTAAAAAAAGTAATTATAAATTATTACTACAAAGAACATATTGAATATGTATTTTATGATACACTAAAAACTGATACAAGCAATATTGGAAACCCAGAAGAAATCAAGAAAACAGCAACAATACTTTCAAACTTAGCACAAAACTTCAATATATTTATATGTTCTTCACTACAATTAGCAGAGAATGCCACATCACCTATTAATTTGGATGTTAACGACCTAGCTGTTAGTAGAACTGTAAAAGAGGTTTTAGATACTTTATGTTTGTTTAAGCAAATAACCAGGGAACATTTAGATGAATATGAATATTCTTTAAAAGAAGTAGATACAAAATTTTTTGACTTAGAAAAATCAGAAAATCCAGATGTTAGATATTATGCTTGTGTTGTTGATAAGAACAGAGCAGGTGCTAAACCTAAATTGGTATTTAAAATTAATCTTGCTTATAATAGTTGGGAAGAACTTGGATATTTAAGATTAAAACAAAAATAGAAAAATGAATAGGGTCTTATAAATATTGAAAAATAATATTTATAAGACCTTTTAAATTGGAGCGGTTAAACAACAGCTTACGAACCATAACGCTCTCTTTCTAAAAGTATTATATATGAATTCTTATTAAATTTCAATGGGAGTATGGAGAATTTTGTTATTTTATAGTATAATGTTTATAAATTTAGTCTTATTAGAAAGGAAGTTATTATGGATTGGTTATTAGAAAATTTAGAATGGATTGTAGGAAGTATTGTTGCTTTATTAGGAGTAGTATTTGGCACTTCTTTTATCATAAAAAAGAATATTCAAAAGTCTGGTAAAAATTCTACAAATATTCAGATTGGGGAAATAAATTATGATAAAAGAAAGTAAAATGGAACAAAAATCTGGAAAAGATTCTACAAATATTCAAATAAAAGAATTTAATGCCGGTTTATCTTATAAAGATGTAAAAGATTTATGCCTTGATTTAATAACTGATAAATTAGATTCATATAAGGAAGAAGCAAGCGTTGAAGCTAAAAAAAGAGAAGAAAAATTAAGAAATGACTTTATTAATCAACTTGAGAAAGAAAATATAAAATTAGATGAATTTAAGAATCCATCTATGCAATTATGTTATATAGAGGCTCAAAAAGGATACATATCATATGGTGATGACATATCAGAAGAAGTGCTTATTGAATTATTAAAAACAAGAATTTCTGAAAGCAATAAAAATATATTACAAATATCTTTAAATGAAGCTGTAAAGGTAGCGCCATTATTAATGAAAAATCATTTAGATGCATTATCGTTATTATTTTTTGTTAAAGAAATGTCTATTATGGGAGTTAAAACTAGAGAAGAATTAATAGAATTTATAAAAAAATTTTTTATAACATTTACTAATAACAATACATTAAACAAGATTGATTTTGAACATTTAGAATACAATAAATGTATCACAAAGATTGAAATAGTAAAAACTGATATTTTTAGTATAATGAAACAAAAATATAATTATTATTTTTTAAATGAAATATCATATGATAACTTTAAAAGTACTTATCCTCAATTGTGTAAATATATTGGAACATTAAAATACTTTGATGTTGACTTTGATAATAAAATTAAATTTAAAAATGTAGACTCTTTTTTATCATATAATGAATTAGATATAATATCACCTGACGATAGAGAAATTTTTAGTAAAATGATAAATGATTTAACTATGTCTGATAAAGATTTTGAAAAAGTGTTTTTAGACAATAATGATTCAGTAGCTTCATTTTTCTATACTTGGCATGATAGCTTAATGTCAAGTTCAAATCTTACTACTATTGGAAAAGTACTAGCAATGGTTAATATAAAAACACAATTAAACTTGCCTATTGATATGAGTATTTGGTTATGATTGGAGAATATATTATTCATAAGGAGGGTATTAAATAATGAAATTAATAAGTGCATATATTGAGACTGAGGATTTTAATAAATCAATTAATTTTTATAAAAAAGTATTACAAATAGAACCGATTGTCTTTTGTGAAAACAGATGGGTTGAATTTGAATTAGGAAATAAAATTGCTCTATATAATAAAAAGTTTGATGAACAAAAAATCAAGGACAACAGCAACATTGAGGAAAATTACAATAAAGCATATATTGATGATTTTAATTCAAAAAAATCAGATAAAAAAAATAATATTGTCACATTTAATTTTTATACTGAAAATTTTAAGGATGAATATGAAAGAATAAAGAAATTAAAAATATGTGATGTATCAGAAGTTATGTATGTTAATATTGTAGAACCATATTACTATTTCAATGTTTCTGATCCTGATGGTAATTTACTGGAGATATGTAGTGATAAGTATGAATAAACAAATTGAAAAAGAAATATATAATCTATCTAATTATAAGGATGTTGTAAAGAATGTAAATCGAATAGACAAGATGATTAAAAATTCAAATGTAAATTTTTTTGATTTATTTGATCAAATATTAAAACAAAATAAAGAAGAATCATTTCTATTAATGACGTTTCTTGTAAAAAAAAGAAATTTATATGAAATGGAATATTTTAATTATTATGAAAAATGGTTATTTAATTATGTAGATAGTTGGGGCAAATGTGATGCTTATTGTTATCGTGTTTTAAATCCTATGATTGAAAAATTTGCTAAACTATATAATAATATTGTAAATTGGAGTAATTCAGATAAGGTATATGTTAGACGTGCATCACTGGTTTGTTTTATAATTTCAAAATCTGATTTTTCAGTTGATTATAATCTGGATAAGATTTTTTATATCTGTGAAAAATTGAAATATGACAAGCATATTCATATTCAAAAAGGATTAGGGTGGCTATTAAAATATACATATTTAACATATCCCGAAGACATAGAAAAATATTTAAGAGATAATGTCAATATATTGAGTAGAACAACTTTTAGATATGCTCTTGAAAAAATGGATTCATCATTACGAAGTGAATTAATGAAATTGTAGTTAAGGGTATGGGAATTCCCATAATAGAATTTATGCGGGAGTATAAATTCAGTGCTTGCTAGACACGACTTTTACTCCCACATTAAGAAAAATATAAAAAGAGGATTAAATTATTTCGATAATTTTTTCCTCTTTTTTGAGATTATTTATACAAAAACATATTCATTTAAGACTATTCCTTCAGCTATATTTTTGTAATTATTCATTAACTTTGTCCATTCAACTGGATTTGATTCTTTACTTTTTTCAGACAGTTTTTCATCATTTTTAATATAGTCTTCCATTAGTATTTTGTATAAACTTTCACAAGAATCACTGACTAAAAGAAGATGATGAGTCAGTTTATTTGTCATTAAAAGTGTTTCATAAAGTGCCTGTTTATTTTGTGCAATAAAGTGTAATCTTAGTATTCCGTATTTACCAATTCTTCCGCATTCTTCATCATTTTCTAAATATAAATTTGGTATTAAATAATCTCCTTGTCTTGTATATTTTATTTCCATAATTTTATCAATCCTTTCTTAATTTTAAACATTTATTAGTTCAGTTTTTGGTATTAGAATTAAAGTATCAACTATATTATTACCTTCAATATAGGGACAATTTATAATTCCATCTGTATAGAAATGTTCTTTCATTAAATCAATATAGTTGTTTAATTCTTCTTCAGAATATTGATTATTTTCCATTTTTACTAATGACATAATGGTATAATCTTTTTCTAATTCTAATAATTTTTCCTTACTGATTTGTTCTTTATAGGTGATACCAATATTATTATTAGTTAGTAATTCATTTAAATAATCAATATAATCTTTAGTACTTTTTGAGATGAATTCTTCTGTAAATTTGATATCTTTAATCTCAATATTGTAGTTATCATCTCTAGTTATTTCGATGGAAGATATTAATCTATTTATTAATTCTTTTTGTGTTTTTCTATTTAAACTATCAAATAAATAAGCAAAACTTAAATTGTTTTTAAAGATAAAATCTCCATTATCTTCTTCATAGTCTAACTTTTTTAGAAGTTCTACTGTGTATTCTTTAAAATCATTATCTGGATCAAGAGTAGTTTTCTTTTTAGTTAGTTTATCTATCTCTTTTTTAATAGCATCATTTTTATGATTGATAGTTTCTACATCTAGGGTAGAACTTAAATATAAATCAACTAATCTTTTTTCTTGAACTTTTAGTTTTTCAATTGCTTTTTCTATTTCTTTTACTTCTTTACTTTTAGTAGAACTACAAGTAATTATTTCATTAGAATTATCATACATAAATCTAGTTAATTCATTTAAAATTCTTTTTAATTTATCTTCAATTTTATCTGAATTATAATGATAACCATAACCTTTGCAATTAGAATTTTTACATCTTAAATGATAATAAATTTTAGTTTCATTCTTATACTTTTTAAATGATTCACTAGCAGCAAGTATTTCATTACATAATGGACATTTTACTAATCCTGCAAATAAATGGATATGCTCTCCATAATTTGGATGTTTATTTTTTTCTAGATTTGCTCTTGTAGTATTCCAAGTATTTATATCAATAATTGGCTCGCAATAATCTTCAACTCTTAAAACATCCTGTGGTTTTCTTTTATACTTTCCATACTCAAATACACCAATATAAATAGAATTAGTAAGTATCTTATAGACTCTATCTGCTTTCCATTTACCTTGTTTTAAATAGGCGGTATTATCTTTCATAATGGTTGCAATATTTCTAGTTGAATGTCCTTTTTTACATAGTTCAAATATCTCTTTAACAACTTGTGCTTCAATTGGTTCTACTTCTAAATGACCAGTTTCTTTATTTCTAATATAGCCATAAGGTGCTTTACTTGGGTGTATTTTTTCTAATGCCATTTCTTCCATAGCACGTTTAGTTCTTGCTCCAATTTCTTTTCTTTCACGTTGACCAAACACTAAATTCATTTCAAAAATCATTTCACCATTAGCAGTAGATACATCATAAGGTTCGAGCATTAGTTCTATTTTTACATCATGTTCTTCACAATAATTAAGTAGCCAAAAGCCATCATAATTATTACGAGTAAGTCTATCAACTTTAATTGCAACTAATTTATCAA
>ERZ827528.459-NODE-459-length-50385-cov-8.882496_pt1 | contig 50385 bp, 46 predicted proteins | sample MGYA00519768_ERZ827528 | MGnify/ENA primary metagenome ERZ827528 (study PRJEB31778, sample SAMEA3449343) | human gut metagenome | biome: human gut; feature: human-associated habitat; material: faeces | place: United Kingdom | collected 2010/2012 ...
ATCCAGATAATAATTCTAAAGAATATACAATAGAACTTGTTAAAAAATTAGATTGTACTGAGAAAAATAACACTTTATTTTTTACTAATATTAAAAATATTGGATTTGCTTTTCTTTATGTTTTGTTATCAAGAGAAGCTAAAAGAGATATGATTCATAGACTTATATCTATGATGGAAATTAAGCGAGATAAAAACTATAATATTGAAATTAAAGATATAAAATTCACAGATGAATTTATAACTAAAAGTAGTAAAGAATATTTAAAATATCTTAATACAATTATAAATTATAATAATATTGGAATTAAATTTCATAAAGAAATTAATGAAAATGAGTTAAAAAATATGAAATCAGATTATGATATTTTATCAATTATGAAAATGAAAAATAAGGAATATTCTAATGAATTTTTAGAAGATTTTATTACTAAATCACAAAAACATTTATATATAGATGGCATTGTTAGTTGTCCGTATATTGAGGAAAATGTTATTAAAGATGTTTTAATATTAGTACCTAAAAATGAATTGATTAACGCAATTTAAAATGAAAGGAATGATAAAAAAATGAAAGTTACTTATACAAGAAAAGGAGATTATTTATTACCAGATTTATATTTAGAAAAAGATGAAGATTATGGGAGACTTGGAAGATATGGAATATTAAGATTACACTTTATTGCGCAAAACAAGCAAGCACTTTATGAGACATTATTGATGACAAATAAATTAACTCATCACCTTCTTTTAGTCAGTGATTCTTGTGAGAATTATTATAAAGAACTAATGGAAAATTATATTAAGAATGATGAAAGACTGTCTGAAAAAAGCAAAGAATTAAATCCATTGGTATGGACAAAATTAATGAACAACTATAAAAATATAGCAGAAGAAATTGTCCTAAATGAATATGTTTTTATATAAATAATCTTCAAAAAAGAGGAAAAAATTATCAAAATAATTTAATCCTCTTTTTATATTTTCCTTAATTTGGGAGTAATGTTCTTGTCTAGCCAGCACTGAATTTGTACTCCCGCATAAATTCTACTATGGAAATTCCCATACCCTTTTTTGTATTAGATTAAAAAACTAAAATGGATCATTTATTTCAAATTCAATTGCATCTTGATTGAACATTTCTAATTGTTCTTTAGATAAATATTTTTTACCAATTATAGCTTGTAAAATAAATTCGTCAAAGTAATTATCATTCATAACATAATAACCATTAACTTTTTCATTAGCACCATAACTATCTTCTAATTTCCATCTTTGAGGTATTCCATCTTCCGATATATTTACACCACAAATTGACATACAATGATGCGGAAATATATCATGGGTATTTAGTGCCTCTTCTTTTGTTAATAAATCAAACCCTAAACTTCTTTTATAATTATATAATCTTGTATCAAGTACACCTGATTTTTTATCTCTAAATTTTCTTAAATTTATTCTTACATATACAGGCATATTATCTTTTAGTTGTTTAATCACTAATTCTTTAATCTCATTTATAGGTAAATTCAAAAATTCAACATAACTATTCTCATATATGTTACCAAGATATTTTTCTCTGTAATATTTGTAGTACTCTTTGTTATACATTGGCAAATTTCCCAAAGATACAAAATCATTTAAATCTATTGTTAAAAATTTATTTTTAAATTCAATAGGAGTTAAGTTTTTATAACAAATATAATTTGAATCTTTATCCTTATATTCAAAATTGAACTCTGATTTAGGTTCTCCTAAAACTTTTGATAAGAAAGTATAATTTTCTTCCAAAAATAATTCTTTCATTTTTCTTAATTCTAATATATCTTTATTTTCTTTCCTTGCATTTAATAGTTTTATACAATCTTTTTTTACTTTATCAATAAATAATCCTGTAATATTTTGGACTTGCAAACTTTCAAATACATCAGGCATATATTCATAAGGTACAAGACCATATTTATTTACTATTGATACAAACCATTGCCAATGTCCGCTTTCACTTACACAGTATTCTAAAACTTCTTCTTTATCAATATATTCCCAATTAGTTTCTTGTATATTTATAATATTTTCATATGTATTATTGGATTTTTCCAACTTATCAAAAAATGCAATGTAATTATTTGATAATGCAAACTTTTTTAAATCTAAGTTTAAATTATCAGCCATATTATATTGTACAAAGTTTAATCCGCAATAAATCCAACATCTAAAATTATCCTTTTGATCATATATTTTTCCTTCAGGAAGTTCAATATTGAATACCGGTTGATTCTCTTCAATTATTCTTTTATCAATACATGATTTTTCAATTCCATTTTCGGTAATAGAATTTTCGATTATTTTATTTAATGAATTATTATTATATTTTTTACTAAATTTTTTTATTAAATCTAATGTTATTTGTTTATTCATTTTTTCCTCCTAAATTAATTATTTTTATTAAATCCCTCTTTGATTTTTTTACTCATTTCTTCTTTAAATTCAGGTGAGTTAAATATTCCAGTAAACAAATCCTTTGTTGCATCTCCCATCATAGAGTACATTGCAGAATTAGATAATTCTTTTTCCATTTTTAATATTTCTTGTTCATTTTGAACTTTTATTTCTTCAATTTTTAATTTATGCTCTTTTTCTTTAGTTTCCATATCAAGTTTATGTTTTTCTTTCAATGCCTCAATATCTATTTCATGTTGTTTCATTAACTTTTCTATTTCGTGTTTATTATTAGTTTCAAGAGTATTAATTTCATTTTTACATTTTTTAAGAGCAATTATTAAACTTCCAACACCAGTAATAAGTGCAGGAACTATTGCTATAAGTAATTGTGTCCATAAATTTGCATCCATTTTATGCCTCCTTATATAAATTTAAATTTATTTTGAATATATTGTACTATAAAATATCAAAATTTTCCATACTCCCATTGAAATTTAATAATAATTCATATATAATTATTTTAGAAAGAGGACTTAGTTTGTAAGCTATTGTTTAACCGTTCCATTTGAAAATAACCTACTGACTTCAAAAGTTAGTAGGTTTTATTTCATTAATATTTTTTCATATAGCATATTCGCCATAATTAAATTTCATCGTTTAATTCAAAATTTTTCTTTTCTTCTTCAACAGCACTAATTAATTCTTGTTCTGTTGGCATATGTAATTTATATTCTGAAGAAAAAATTGTCTTATTATCTTCAGGCAATGTATATTTTACAACAGTTTCATTTTTATTTGTCGAAAGCAATATTCCTACTGTTGAATTTTCATCACTTTGTTTTATTTCTCTATCATAATAATTAACATACATTTGTATTTGCCCTATATCTTGATGAGATGCTTTTCCTATTTTTAAATCAATAATTACAAAACATCTTAAAAGTCGATTGTAAAATACTAAATCAGGATAAAAATGGTCTTCTTCTAATGTTAATCTTACTTGATTTCCAACATAGCTAAATCCTTTTCCAAGTTCTAATAAAAACTCTTTTAAGTGTTCTATAATATTCTTTTCTAAATCTGATTCTAAATAATCAGTATTTTCTTTTATATCTAAGAATTCTAATACAAAAGGATCTTTTACTAAATCTTTACTTGTTTTTAATATTTGTCCTTTTTCAGATAGTTCTAATATTTTTTCCTTATCTGCAGATAAAGTTAATCTTTCATATAATAAGGAATCTCTTTGTCTTTGAAGTTCTCTAACACTCCATCTAGAGTTAATAGTTTCTTTTATATAGAAATTTCTTTTTTGTTCTTCTTCAATTTTGATAATTTCCAAATAATGAGACCAACTTAATTGCGACGACACTGTTGTCGCAATTGGAAAACATATATAAAATTTTCTCATTCTTTCTAAATTTCTCTTGGAAAATCCTTTTCCAAATTCATTAGTTAATTTTTCTGATAACTTTTCTAAAACTGCATCCCCATAACTTGCTCTTTCATCACCTTGTTGTATTTCCATAATTGCTTTTCCTATATTCCAGTATAAGCTAAGCATTTCAGTATTTACAGTCTGATAAACTTTGTTTCTACTATTTATAACTAAATCTTTGATATTATCAAAAATATTATTTATTTCGTTATCATTATTTATTAATTCATTACTCATTAAGTTCCTCCAATCATTTATATATTTAAGACTTCATGTGTATATATTATATAATAAATATTGAAATCTTTCTATACTACCATTGAAATTTAATAATAATTCATATATAATATTTCTAGAAAGAGAACAAAGTTCGTAACTTGTAGTTTATCCGCTCCATGAAATAAAGAGGAGCACCATGCGCTCCTCTTTTACCTTTATGCTTTTACCATTTCAAGTTTACTTTCTACCAATTCACAAATTAATTCTGCAGATTTTTCAACACCAAAAGCATCACTATTAATACAAATATCATAATTAGAATGATTATCCCATTCCTTTTCAGTATAATATTTATAATGATTTGCTCTTAATTTATCAATACGCTTAATCTCTTTCTCTGCTTTAGACTTATCCATACCATAATATGTAGTTGCTCTGTTAATTTTATCTTCCATATCACTATAAACAAAAACATTTATAACATTTTCTCTACCAGATAAAATAAAATCAGCACATCTACCAACAATAACGCAAGATTCTTTGTCAGCTACTTCTTTTATTAATTCAGATTCTTTAATGAATAACTCATCACTATTATTTAATCCTGAATAATATCCATTATTTAAACTTGCTAAAGCATCTCTTTTTTGTTCATTGTTTTCAATATATTCTTCAGATAAACCTGTTTCTTCTGCTACTTTTGAAATAAATTCATTATCATATAATTTTATTCCTAATTTATCAGCAACTAATTTTCCAATATATCTTCCACCTGATGCATATTCTCTTGCTATTGTTATAACAACATGTTTTGAAAGTTTGCTTTCTGTGTTTGCCATAGTTTCTTTGTTTACTACTTTTACATTTCCTTGTTTTAATTTTCTTATTTCTCTTATCAAGAATATTGTTGCTAATATAAATGCTAATCCATCAGCAAATGGTCCTGCGAATAAAACTCCATGTATTCCAAACATCTTTCCTAAAACAATCATTGCTGGTATTAAGAAAGCAATTTGTCTTGATATTGAAAGTATTGCACTTATTATGCTCTTTCCAATTGCTTGGAAGAATATTCCTGATGGAATTTGAATTCCATTACAGATGCAAAGCATTAAGTATGTTCTAAATGCTAAACATGCAAATTCCATGTAATTTGCGTCTCCACTACCAAATATTGATATTAATTTGTCTGGTATCGTTTGGAATAATATAAATGCTATTGTACTTATTACAAGACTTGAACCTAATACAATTTTTAATGTTGTTTTTACTCTATCAAATTTTCTAGCACCATAGTTGTATCCAAATATTGGTTGTGCTCCTGCTGCAATTCCTATTATAATACTGTTTAATATTTGGCTTATTTTCATTACAATTCCTAGAACTGTAATTGGTATTTCTGCTCCAAATTTTGATTCTGCTCCATATTTTCCAAGTGTATTATTTTCAGTAGCCATTACAAATACTATACTCATTTGGTTTATAAAACTGCTTATTCCTAACATTGAAACTTTTTTTGCTACACTTGATTTTACTTTAAATGATTCTTTACTTAATTTGATTGATTTGAATTTTTTAACATATAATGCGTTTAGTATAAATACTAAGATTTGGCTTATTACAGTTGCAATTGCTGCTCCTTCAACTCCCATTTTAAATACAAATATAAATATTGGGTCTAATATTGTGTTTAATACTGCACCTACAAGCATTGTTGTCATTGAATATTTTGGACTTCCATCTGATCTTATTATTGAGTTTAATGTTGTTCCTATCATTGAGAATGGTAATCCTATTGCTATTACATAACCATATTTTAATGCATATTCTTTTAATGCTTCTGTACATCCAAACATTGTTAATAATTGTGGTAAAAATATTAATGTTATTGCACAGAATAGTACTGATACTATTGTTGCGATTGATAGTGCATTTCCTACACCTTTTGCTGCTTCGTCTTTCTTCTTTTCTCCTAGCTTTAAGCTTAAATATGCTGATGCTCCATCTCCAAACATTAGTGAAAATGCTAATCCTATCATTACTAATGGGAATACTACGTTTGTTGCTCCATTTCCTAGGTATCCTACTCCCCACCCTATAAAGATTTGGTCTACTATGTTATATAGTGAGTTTACTAATAGGGATATTATACATGGGATTGAAAATTTTCTTATTAATTTTCCTATTTTTTCTGTTCCTAGTATGTTTTCTTCTTTTTCCAATTTTCTCTCCTTCTTTCTTTTGATATTTTTTGTCTTTGGGCGTAAAAATAGTAAGTCCATGTCTGGACTTACGTTTTACCTGCGCGACTTATCTATTATAACATATTTTTGTTTTTTATGTAAGTATTTTTTAAAATTTTTTTATTAATTTCTTCCAATTATATCCTTTATAATCTCCCCTGCAATAATCAAACCCGCAACAGAAGGCACAAAAGAAATACTTCCAGGAACTTGATTACGAATACTACACTTTCTTTTAGTACCAGGAGGGCAAATACAATTTGTCTTACAACTATTTTCAATATTTTCATATGGATGTATTGGTTCTTCTTTTGAATAAACAACTTTAAGTTTCTTTATTCCTCTATTTCTCAATTCTTTTCTCATAACCTTTGCCAATGGGCACACTGAAGTTTTATAAATATCTGTTACTTCAAATTTTGTTGGGTCAAGTTTATTTCCTGTTCCCATACTTGAAATAATTGGAATATTTAATTTATTTGCTCTTACAACCAATTCAATTTTAGCAGTTACAGTGTCCACACTATCTACTATGTAATCAACTGTATCATCTAAAATTTCTTTGCTATCTGGCATAAAAAATTCTTGATATACTTCTACATTTGCATTTGGGTTTATTTCTAAAATTCTTTCCTTTGCAACCTCTACTTTTGGCTTTCCAATTGTTTTTCTAGTTGCAATTATTTGTCTATTCAAATTTGTTAAGCAAATCTTATCATCATCTACTAATATAAAATTGCTAACTCCTGCTCTTACAAGTCCTTCTACTACAAATGAGCCAACTCCACCAATTCCAAATACTGCAACTTTTGCATTTTGTAATTTTTCTATTCCTTCTTTTCCTATCAATAATTCTGTTCTTGAAAATTGATTTAACATTTTATTTTTCCTCCTCCAAGAACTATGTCTCCAACATAAAATACAGCAGATTGACCTGGTGTTATTGCTCTTTGTGGCTCGTCAAATGTCACTTTGATATTTTCTCCATCTTGCTCAATTTTTGCTTTTGCAACTTTTGATGAATATCTAGTTTTTACATCAACTTCCATTGTTTCTTCTATTTTATCAACTAATAATAAGTTGATATCTGAAACTGTAATCTCTTTTTTGTATAGTTCTTTTTCTTCTCCTACTATTACTTCATTTTTGACTTTGTTAAATCCTGAAACAAATAATGGTACTTTATATGATATTCCTAATCCTTTTCTTTGACCTATTGTGTAATTGTATAGACCTGTATGTTTTCCTAATATTTCACCTTTTGAATTTACAATATTTCCTTTTTTAGGTTTTATATCTGAATTAGTTTCAAGGAATTTTTTGTAGTTTCCGTCTGGTACAAAACAGATATCTTCACTATCTGGTTTATTTGCAACTTTTAAGTCGTTTTCTCTTGCTATTTCACGTATTTGTTCTTTGTCTGTAAAATCTGCTAATGGGAATACTACATGTTCTATTAATTCTTTTGGAATATTCCATAATACATAACTTTGATCTTTTTTACCTGCTTGTGATTTTTTTAGTACCCATCTTCCATATTTTTCGCTATATTCTGTTTTTGCATAATGTCCTGTTGCTATGTAATTACATCCTAGTTCTTTTGCTTTTTCCCACATAATTCCGAATTTCATATATTTGTTACATTCTATACATGGGTTTGGAGTTCTACAATTTGCATAACAGTCTATAAAATCATTTATTACATAGTCTTTGAATTGTTCTTTGCAATTATATGTAAAATGTGGAATTCCTATTGTTTTGCAGACATTTTTAGCGTCTATGTATGTGTTTATGTTACAACAACTGCTTCCTGCAAATAGTTCTAGTGTTATTCCTAATGGCTCATATCCTTCTTTTTTTAGTAGTAGTGCTGATACTGAACTGTCAACTCCTCCACTCATTCCTAATAATACTTTTTTGTTTTCCATTTTTACCTCCAGTACTGTTACTATTAATTTGGAAACTTTTATTTATTTGTTTAATTTCTATTGACATTTTTTTTTATAAGTGTTAATATAATAATATAAAAGATAAGAGCGTAGCCCTTATCTGTGTGTTTGGTTAGATTTGTCCATAGGGCAAATCTCTATTTTTCTTTTAGATGAATAATACCTAAATACATATTTGTGCTTTGAACATATATGTATTAATAATGCAGTTCCTACAAAGAAAGCCATTATGATTAATAAAAATTCTATTAATTTCACAGCCGTCAACCCCTTTCTTACGTAATTTACATTTAGCTATATAAGCATAAATGCATAGATTAGCAAGCATATAACATAGGCTTACTAGTCTATGCACTTATGCTTGAAAAGGGCAACTTCCAAACTATTGCAATTTTATCATGTATATATTTAAAAGTCAATATTTACTATTAAGTTCTTTTTTAAAAAATTTTTAATGACAGCAATTTATATTTCCAGTTCCAGTGCTATCATTTTTATTTAGCATATCTTCAATAGTATGCCAAGCCAAAAGAGCACATTTAACTCTTGCCGGCATATTAGACACATTTCTAAAAGCTATTGCATCTTCCAATTTTTTAAGTTCTTCCTCATCAGTTGTTTCTCTTTTTATCATTTCTATAAATGTTTTTATAATCTCTTTTGCTTCTTCAACTGTTTTACCTTTTAATGTATCTATCATTATTGATGTTGATGCTTGTGATATTGCACATCCATGTCCTGAAAATGCCATATCTTCTATTTTATTTCCATTTAATTTTAATTGTAGTGTTATTTCGTCTCCACAATTTGGATTATGCCCTACTTCACAGTAGTCTGCATTTTCTAGTTTCTTTTTGTTGTATGAATTCATACTGTGTTCCATTATTAGTTCATTGTAAACATCTGTTAACTCGTCCATTGAAATTTACCTTTCTTTTTTTATTAATTTATTGACAATTTTATAAATTAGTGTTAATATAATAATATAAAAGATAAGAGCATAGCCCTTATCTATTGGTTGGCTGAGGTTTATCTGTAGGATAAATCTCTATTTTTCTTTTTTTGGAACAATATTTTAATCCATATCTCTTTTTTGAGCAAATATGTACTAGAAACGATAGTCCTAAAAAGAACGCTAATATTATTAATAAAATCTTTATTAACTCCATAGCTATTAACCTCCTTCTTTCGAGATTTACATTTAAGTCATTAAAGACATAAATGCATAGATTAGCAAGCATATAACATAGACTTACTAGTCTATGCACTTATGCCTGAAGAAGGTTAACTTCCCAACCGAGAAGATTATAATATATATTTACTTAATAGTCAATATTTATTTCAATTATTTTATATAATTTTTAAACATATTATAAGCCTTATCAAGTGCCTTAACCAATTTATCTACATCTTCTTTTGTATTGTAGATGTAGAAACTTGCTCTACATGTAGAATCAATCCCCAAGAATCTCATAAGTGGTTGAGCACAATGATTTCCAGAGCGCACACATACACCTTCTGAATCTAAAATACTTGCAACATCATGTGGATGTACCCCTTTAATGTTGAATGAAATCACGCTTGAATGATTTTCTTCATTTGGTGTTGTGTATAATGTTAGATAATCTAGTTTTGATAATTCTTGTCTTGCATATGATATTACTTCATGTTCAATTTCTTGTATTTTATCATATCCTAAATTTTCAATATAATCAATAGCAGCACCTAAACCAATTACACCTTCAACATTTTGTGTACCAGCCTCAAATTTATTTGGAAGTGGTGCAAATGTTGTTTCTTGTTCATACACATATTCTATCATATCTCCACCCATCAAAAATGGAGTCATTTTATTAAGTATTTCTCTTTTTCCATATAATACGCCTATTCCAAGTGGGGCAAGCATTTTATGTCCTGAAAATACTAGAAAATCTGCATCTAAATCTTGAACATCAATTTTCATATGTGGTATGCTTTGTGATGCGTCAACTATTACTACTGCACCTTTTTTATGTGCATATTTTATGATTTTTTTCACATTGTTTATTGTTCCTAAAACATTTGAAACATGTGTAATTCCAACGATTTTTGTTTTGTCTGTAATTTTGTTTTCTATCTCTTCGTCTGTAATTTCATAGTTTTCGTTGATATACATATAATTCAACTTGCTACCTGTTTGCTTTGTCATTTTTTGCCAAGGAACTAAATTTGAATGATGTTCCATTATTGAAATTACTACTTCATCATCTTTTTTTAAGTTGTCCAAACCATATGAATATGCAATTAAGTTTAAACTTTCTGTTGCATTTTTTGAGAATATTATTTCTTCTCTATGTTTTGCATTTATGAATTTTGCTATTTTTGTTCTTGTATTTTCATATTGTTCAGTTGCTTCTACACTTAATGAATATGCTCCCCTGTGTGGGTTTGCGTTATATTTCTGGTAGAATTCTTCTACTGCTTTTATTACTTGTATCGGTTTTTGTGTTGTTGCTCCACTGTCTAGATATGTGATATTTTCATTTTCTAGTAGTGGAAAATCTTTTTTTATATTATTTATTTTCATTAAAATCCTTCCTTAATTTAATTCATAAAAAATTTATTTTTAATTTTCTAATCTAACCTCTTATCGATTTCTTGTAAAATTTCTTCTCTCAATTCTTCATTTTCAATTTTTTCTAAAATTTGATTAAATCTAGCTCTAACCATCAATTTCATAGCCTCTTTAAGTTCAAAACCTCTACTCATAATATAGAATAATTCTTTTTCCCCAATTTTTCCTGCTGAACTAGAATGATTACCTTCAACCTCTTCTTCAGAACAAAGTAACATCGGTAAAGCAATTGATTTTGCTGTATCTGATAATAACATACAAGCCTCATTTTCATTTCCAGTAGCCTTTTTGCAACCTTTTTTGAAATCAATTGTTCCTTTAAAATGTTTTTTAGATGTATCTTTTAAAGCTCCTTGAACTTCTATATCAATATTAGATTTTTTACCTCTTAATTCACCTATATAATTTAAGTCAAAAACTTGATTTTCTTTTCCTAAATAAATTGTGTTTAGTTGATTATCACAATTATCACCTTGTAAATTAGAATAATAATTTGTAATGCTGTGCTTTCCACCAAAATCAACAATTATATAATTAATTTTTGCATTTTCCCCAAAATCATTTTCAATTGCTAAAAAGTTATTTGATTTTATATTCATTAAATTAACCAAAACAATATTTAATTCTGCATTTTTTTCAGCTTTTGCTTTTATAATTCCATTATGATAGCATTCATTTTCTTTGTTTGATGTGTATTTTATTATAACTGTTGATTTTGTGTTTTCGTTTGCAATTATTTCTATATTGTCTATTAATACAGAATTTTCATTATCAAAATTAAAATCTATTTCCGCTTCTGTTTTCTCTTCTTTTATATCAGAACATTCACATAATTTTGGCATAACCTCTTCATTTTGATTACTATTTATGTTTAATTTAATTTTTTGATTAGCTCCGTATTGTACTTGATTTGTAAATTCTTCACTTAAACCATAAACTAAATCTATATTTGTATTATCTGCATTTTGTTCTATATCCATTTTAGATGTGTCACCAATTATTGTTACATTTTCAAATGATGGTATAACTTCTGGAACTTCAATATTTTCAAGTTTTATATTGTTTATTCTAAAGTTTCTTGCTGTTCTAACTGGTGTTTCATTTAATTTTAAATTATCCATCAACATTTCCTTTCTTATTTTTCGGGATTGGGAGACGGGTCTTCAATCCCTATTTTTTATAATTTTTTCGGGATTGAAGACCCGTCCCCATATCCCGAAATTTTATCCTATTGCTCCTTCTAATTCTAAGTTAATAAGATTATTCATTTCAACTGCATATTCTACTGGTAATTCTTTTGCTATTGGATGTGCAAAACCTCTTACTATCATTGCCTTTGCATCTTCTTCTGATAGTCCTCTACTCATTAAATAGAATATTGTTTTATCACTTATTTTCCCTATTTTGGCTTCGTGTGAAAATTCAACTTCATCTGTTCTTATGTCATTTGTTGGTATTGTGTCTGAAACTGATATATCATCTAACATAAGTGATTCACATGATACTGATGATTTTGAATTTTTTGCATTTTCATTTATTCTTACTAAACTTCTATATGTGCATTTTCCACCGTTTTTTGATATTGACTTTGCATTTACAACACTTGATGTATTTGGTGCATTATGAATTACTTTAAATCCGTTGTCTAGATTCTGTCCACCACCTGCAAATGATATTCCGGTAAACTCTGTTTTTGCACCTTCTCCATTTAATATACTCATTGGATATAGCATTGATATTTTTGATCCAAATGAACCTGATACCCAGTCCATTTTTGCATTTTTTCCTACTATTGCTTTTTTTGTATTTAAGTTAAGCATATTTTTTGACCAGTTTTCTATTGTTGAATATCTTAAATAAGCATTGTCTGCTACATATAATTCAACACATCCAGCATGTAGATTTACTTTATTGTATTTTGGTGCTGAACATCCTTCTATGAAGTGTAAACTTGCTCCTTCTTCTACTATTATCAATGTGTGTTCAAATTGCCCTGATTCTGGTGAATTTAGTCTAAAGTATGATTGCAATGGAACATCGACTTTTACTCCTTTTGGCACATATACAAATGAACCGCCTGACCATACTGCTCCATGTAATGCAACAAATTTATGATCATTTACAGGTACACATTTCATAAAATGAGATTTTACTAGTTCTGGATATTCTCTTACTGCTGTTTCCATATCTGTATAAATTACACCTTGTTTTATCAATTCATCTTTCATACTATGGTAAACAACTTCTGAATCATATTGTGCTCCAACACCTGCAAGTGATGTCTTTTCCGCTTCTGGTATTCCCAATTTGTCAAATGTATCTTTAATGTCTTCTGGCACGTCATCCCATGAACTATTTAATTTTGACTTTGGTCTTACATATGTTGCAATTTCATCCATATTTAATTCTGATAAATCTGGTCCCCATGTTGGCATTTCTAAGTTGTTATATACTTCTAGTGCTTTTAACCTGAATTCTCTCATCCAGTCTGGGTCATTTTTTTGTTTTGATATTTCTTCTATTATTTCTGGTGTTAAACCTTTTTTTATTTTGAAGTCATATTCATCTTTGTTTTTTATATCATAGATATTTCTATTTATTTCTTCTAAATTTGTTTTTGACATTTTATATAGTCCTTTCTAAAACTTGCATTTTATGTAAAATTGTGGTATAATATTTTTATAAAAAACTTAAGGAGGTCACTTATGAAAGAAAGTTATTTAACTCGGGGCATTTTTTATGGTATCGTAGGACTTATACTTACAGTGCTTTCACTTTGTGCTTATTTTATACAGATACCTTTTATTCCCGAATCATTTAAACTTCCTTGTACAGGTTGTTTAGTCGCACTTACAATATGCAATTATGTCAAGTGTGGCGTTTTGTTAGCATTTCACAATGCTAACAATCATTATCTATTCTAGTGGCTGGGGTAATAACCATTTTTTGGTTATTACCCTATTTATATTGTGCATATCCATTTTCTTCTATATCTGACGCCAATTCTTGTCCACCTGTTTTAACAATTTTTCCATTAACCAAAACATGAACATAATCAACTTTCAAGCTATGCAAAATTTTTGTATTATGAGTAATAATTAAAACCGCATTATTCTCATTTTTAAACATCTCAATACCTTTTGAAACAGTCTTTATTGCATCAACATCAAGACCAGAATCTGTTTCGTCAAGAATAGCAAGTTTTGGATTTAATACAAGCATTTGTAAAATCTCATTTTTCTTTTTTTCTCCACCTGAAAATCCAACATTTAAACTTCTTTCCATATTTTTAGGATTCATATTTAATTCTTCCATATATTTTTTCAATTCATCTTTAAATTGGAATATTTTTACTGGTTCACCTGTTATTTTATTTTTTGCATATTTCAAGAAGTTTGTAACTGAAACCCCAGGAATTTCCTCAGGTAATTGGAATGACATAAATATTCCTTTTCTTGCAATTTCATCTGTTCTTGATTCTGTAATATCTTCACCATCAAATGTTATTGTTCCATTTGTTTTTGTGTATTCTGGGTTATTTAATATTGCATTTGCTGTTGTTGTCTTTCCAGAACCATTTGGTCCCATTATTACATGGATTTCTCCTCTTTTAATATTTAAATCTATTCCTTTTAATATTTCTTTTTCTCCTGCGTTTACATGTAAATCTTTTATTTCTAATAAATTACTCATTGTTTTAAATCCTTTCTTTCTGTCAATAGGGACGCCCCTTTTTGACATTTTTATTTATTATCTGTCAAAAGGGCCCGTCCCTATTGACATTGTTCTTCTTGCACAACATCTGCATTTTTCTTTATTGATATCATAATCACAGTCTAAATTTGTTAGTCCGAGTTCTTTATGCACATATTTTGCCAATTTGTTTATTGTTTTATCCGATATTGCTAATTTTATTTTTTCCGCTTCGCTTTCTGCTTCTTCTTTGTCTAAATTAAGTACATCTTTTAAAAATACATAAACTATGTCATATGCTTCCAAAATTTTCTTTGCTAAGTCTTCACCTTTTTCTGTTAGTTCTATGGTTCCATATGATTCATAATTTACCAGTCCACTATCTTTTAAATTGTAAATTGCTTTGTTTACACTTGGTTTTGTACAGTTCATTTTTTTTGCAATGTCTGTTACTCTTATGTTTCCATTTTGCTGTTTTAATATGTACATTGTTTTCAAGTATTCTTCTGATGATTTTGATATCATTTTTATCCTCTCTTTTTTCATTTTTTTATTAATATTTTATTGTTTACATTATTTGAAAATTTATCTTTATATTTTAAATATGTTAACTACGGTTAACATTATACTCTCATATGTAATGTTTGTCAAGGCTAACAGTCAAAAAAATGACACATTTTGCTAATTTTTAGCATGTGTCATTTTTATTTATATATTTCAATAAAAAACTATAAGATATTATATTCCTTTAATGTTTGTACAACACTTTCAAAATTATCTGGTATTACTTTTTTTCCTTGTATTCCTAATTCATTTGCTGTTTTTATATTTTTAATATTATCATCTATAAATAAACATTCTTGTGGTATTAATTTATATCTTTCTAATAAAGTATTATAAATGCCTACATATGGTTTTACTTGGTGTTCAATATATGAAAATACATAACCATCTACAAGATTAAATAGTTTGTTATCTTTTATGTGATTATAAGTATGTGAATTTATATTTGATAATAAATATATTTTATAATCTTTTTCTTTTAATTCTTTTATTATATCTATTACATTATCATTTATAAAACTATAATCATTATATCTATACCAAAATTTTTCAATTAATTCATCATTTATATGATTAGTTCTATCTTCAACAATTTCAATTGCTTGCTCTCTTGAAATAAAACCTGTATCTATTAATGAATATTGTAACCACTCTGGTGAATTAATTATATTGTTTATTATAAATTGTTTTTCACTTTCTTTTTTTGTAAAATTAGGTATTACTTCTTTTATATCAAATTGTAAAATTACATTTCCTATATCAAATATAATATTTTTAATCATTTTTTTCTCCTAAACTTTGTTCTATAATATAATTTTTTTCTATAATAATATTATATCTAAAATAATCTATTTATTATTTAATTTATATGGAGGTGATAATTTACTAATTCCAAAACATCCACCTGCAAATAGTAATTCACCTGTTTTAGGATTAACTTCTAGAGAATTTGTTTCAAAACCACCTTGTCTTCCCTGTTTTACAATAGAATTTGTTGTATTACTTGTTATAACTTGGAAAGATTTCCCTCCATCAACTGAACGATATAATGCACAATCATTTAAAAATGTATTTCCCGCTCCACCACAGTAAATTATATTAGGGTCTATTGGGTCTACTGCAACCTTAGAAATGCAATACCCACCTTTTAAGTTTACAGGAGCTCTCTTATATTCGTCAACATATCTATTTAATACACATTCTACACTACCATCTTTTGTAGATGTTTTGTATAAATATCCACCTTCACATGCTGCATATGCCACTTCGTTTTTCCAGTCATATGCTACATCCATTACATGTGCTGATGCGTATTTAGGATTTGGTATAAATTCTGTATTATTTACTTTTTGCCAAGTCTTTCCATCATCATAAGATGTTACAATATATTTTCCAGTTTCGTCCATTCCATATAATTCTTTTTGACCTTTTGGGTTATGTGTATAAACATTTATACATCCATCCATTTTAGCCCAAGTATGTCCTCCATCTTTACTTCTTAAGTCACATGCAAATAATACTTTTGGATTTGTTGGTGACTGATAAGAAGATTCTATTCCTGCATTTATATTTTCTTTTGTAAAATACATTCCTGTATCTATAATTGTTTTTCCACCGTCAAATGTGATTTTCAATTTTCTTGGGTTATGCCATGAGTCTGCTACTCCAACAAAATATGTATTTTCGTCTACAGCATATCCTCCATAGCAGAATCCACCCCATCTGTAGCCTGACATACTAATATATTTCCATGTTTTGCCTCCATCGGTTGTTACACATCCGTCATAATCTTGTAAGCCAAAATATATAATATCAGGGTTGTACACATTATAATGAACATTTCCTCCACTTAATATTCCTGTAATTCCGTTACTGTCCCATTTAAATGTTTTTCCACTATCAGTACTTGAACTTGCATAATCTCCTTGTGTATGTATCCAAACTTTGTTTTCATCAACAGTACTCCACATAGGAATGCTCATTCTGTTATTATATGGCATAAAACTTAATTCATCTGATAATGTTGAAATTTTCCATGTTTTTCCACCATCAATGCTGTAATATGGATAATTTTGATATGTTCCCTGTCTATCTATTAATAACATTTTATTTGAATTTATTGGGCTTACTTTTATGTTCATTGGTCCTTTTGTCGGATATGAAGTTGATGCTATTTTATCAAAAGTTTTTCCATCTTTTGAAATATATACTCCATTATTATTACAGTAATAAACATTTATTTTTTTGTCTTTTTGTGATGTTAAATCAAATCCTGTAACAGAGTCATCTACTATTTTTTCAAAGTTTTCTCCCTTATCAGAGCTATAATATATTCCATCTTTTTTTGAAACATATACATCACCTGTATATGGATTTATTTTTATTGTTCCATCACTTAAATCATTATTTACTAGACTCCAAGTATAGCCACCATCTGTTGTTTTATATAAACCCTTTTCGCTTTTTTCTAGATAATTGTCTTCTGTTTCATATGCTGTTGACCAATATGCAACCATACATCTATTTTTTTCTTGATTATATGATGATTCTTCATACGCTATTGATTCTCTTATGTCTCTGTGACCTTTTATTAACATCATTTTAGTAAACTTCCAAGACTTTCCTCCATCTTCTGAAATATATAGTCCATTTGTATTAAATGGTGAACTGTTTATTCCAACTGCTACAACATATGATGGATTTTTAGGGTCTATAGAAAATGCTCCTACTCCTCTTGATTGTAGTCCTGCATTTGACTGTTCCCAGTTTTTGCCTCCATCTTCTGAACGATATATTCCACCTACATCTGTTCCATATAATAACAATTTTCCGTCTTTGCTTATAGCCATTCCAATTGGCCATTGGCATCCTTCTCCACCTGTTGTAACACCTTGTTTTTGCAATAATTCTTTTGAAACCATTGGTACTGCTGACCATGATGTTATATTTGTTACATTGTTTTTATCATAAGGACATTCTTTGTGTTGTTGTATCAATAATGATAAATCTATTATGCTTAATTTACTATCACTGTTCATGTCTGCTTGCTCTAATGATGTTACATTTTTTGATTTTATTAAATATTCTTGCATTATTTCTATATCTTCATCATCTATAACAGAACTTTGGTTTACATCTCCTAAAAATATTTCTGATACTGCAAATACTGTACTTTGACTTATTAGTATTCCACAAATTATAAGCATCATCATTGTTTTTCCACATTTTTTACTCTTATGGTAAAATACTATTGATAAAATTGCAAAAACAAATATTGAAATTAACAAAGCCCATCCTTTTCCTGTTTTAGGTAGAATATTTGGTAATATTTCTTTATGCTTTTTTTCTAGTTCTAAATCATTGTTATTTGTATTGTTTTTATTTTCTGAATTTGATGGTGTTTCAATTTTATTTTCTTCATCATTTTTTTCTGCTGACTTTTCTTTTATTAATATTTTCTGTGTTAATTTTTCATTTTTAAATTCTATATTTCCATCTGATGCTACTATTCCATCTATAGTTATTTCAGTATTTTCAATGTTTGCATTGTCTTTTGCTTTTAATTTTATTTTCAAAATTTCTTTGTTTGTTTTGTCTTGCTTGTTAATTACATTGAATTCCTTATTATCTTTATTGTATTTTAGGCTTTCCCAACCTTCTTTAGTTTCAAAATTACTTTCATCTATTTTTTCCCAAATATTTTCGTCATAATTTATTTTTGCTTGGAATGCATTGATTTGTTCCTCACTATTTATTTTTAATGTTATTAATGTTTCTTCACCCTGTTTTATTTCCGCTTCTTCTGTTTCAATACTGCAACTTAGTGATTTTTCTGTTGCTTGTATTTTGTTACTTGTCATTAAAATGCTTGCACTTATTAATATTATTGTTATTAAAAAAACTACCCTTTTTTTCATTGTTTTTTCTCCTAAAATTATATATATTTATATTTTATCATAAGAGCAAATCGAAACGCAATAAAATTTGCATAATTTTAATATTTTCTATCCTAATGCAACATCTAATATCATCATAATTGTAAAACCAATTGCAACACCAATAGTTCCAATATTTGAATGTTCACCATCTTGTGACTCTGGAATAAGTTCTTCTACAACAACGTAAATCATGGCACCAGCTGCAAAAGAAAGCAAATATGGCAAAATTGGAACAACTGCATTTGTAAGAAGTATTGTAATTAGCGCACCAATTGGTTCAACAATTCCTGACAAAGTACCATATAAAAATGCTCTTGACTTTGATACTCCTTCACTTTTTAATGGCATTGAAATAATTGCCCCTTCTGGGAAGTTTTGAATTGCAATTCCTACTGCTAATGCAAAAGCCCCTGCCATTGTAATTCCAGTATTTTGCGCTAACGCTCCAGCAAATGTAACTCCAACTGCCATTCCCTCTGGTATGTTATGCAATGTTACAGCAAATACCATCATTGTTGTCTTTTTTAGTTTTGATTTCATTCCTTCTGGCTTTTCACTTTCTAAGTGCATATGTGGGACTACACTATCTAATACTAAAAGAAACACAATTCCTAATAAAAATCCTATTGCCGCTGGAATCCAAGCAACTTTTCCTTGTGTTTCTGTCATTTCTATTGATGGTATTAATAATGACCATACTGATGCTGCTATCATTACTCCTGATGCAAATCCTAATAAAATTTTTTCTACTTTTTTATTCATTTCTTTTTTCATTAGAAATACCATTGCAGCTCCAAGTGTTGTGCCTAAAAATGGTATTGCAAGTCCAATAACTAAATCCATATTTTTCCTCCTTGATTTTTTATTTTTTTCGTGCTATTATACTTGTTAGAATTAATTCATTTCATATAATTAAATTTTGAAAGGTAGGTGTATCTTGATGAGTAAAAAGACAAAAAACAAAAGACCTGCTGAGATGTTTGCTGAACGGCTTCGTATGTCAAATTCAGATTTAAAGGTAATCTTAGCAATGGATCAGCTAAGACGTAAAAAGCAGGAAGAAAGATTATCCGATGAAGAAATCGTTTCTTCTAGCAAACAGATTTATTATTTTTAATTCAGACAGAGCCTACAATGTAGACTCTGTTTTCATAAATGCTCTTCAAGATATTCTTTTGAAATTTTTATAGTAGTTGGTCTTCCATGTGGGCAAGTATATGGATTATTCAAACTCAACAAACTTTGTATTAAATTTTCAACCTCTTGTTTACTTAAATCCATATTAGCCTTAACAGCAGCCTTACAAGCAACTGTTGCAATAAATCTTTCCTCAACATCTTTTATTGAAGTTCTTTCATTTGTCAACATCTCATCTAAAATATCCATAAAAATATTTTGAGTTTTCGCTTTATATTCTAAATCAGGTATCCCATTTATTTTGACTGAATTTTTTCCAAATAATTCTATATCGAATCCTGTATTTATAAGCATCTCCATATTGTTTTTAACAAATTCCATTTCTTTATGTGTTAAATTTATAACTTCTGAAATTAACATCATTTGACTATTTTGACTAACTTTTTGTTTATAGTTTTCTTTTATTTTTTCATATAAAACTCTTTCGTGTGCTGCATGTTGGTCTATTAAAAATAGTTCATTTTCAACTTCTATTACTATAAATGTTCGGAATAATATTCCTAAATATTTGTATTTTACAATTCTTGATTCTTCCCTTTTTCTTAATTCATTTTTTAAATTTGTATCTACCTTTTCAGTAATATTTTGTCCTTGATTTTCATATGTCAAGTTTATGTTTTTTTCTTCCTGATTTGAAAATTTATTCTTGAAACTATATTCTGTCTTTTCAGAGAATTCATTTGTTAAAAAATCTAACTCATTTTGAATATATTCATCGTTGTGTTCCTCATTTTCATTATTTCCCAAAAACTCAAATTTAAGCATTGTACTTTTTATTGCATGGTACAAAACCTTATAAATTTTATCCTCATCCTTGAACCTAACTTCCATTTTAGTTGGATGAACATTCACATCATAAAAATCTGCAGGCATATCTAAATTTAAAATATAAAAACCATATTTACCAATACCCACTCCACCTTTAAAAGCCTGGTCTGCACTATTGATTAATACATTATTTTTTATATTTCTTTTATTCAAAAATAATATCTGCTCTTTTCTATTATCTCTGGAAATCATTGTATTTCCTATCACACCTGTAACTTTGATATTGTCACTTTCGTAATTTACTTCGAGCAAATTTTCTTTTATTTCTTTGCCATACATTAAATATATGATATCTAAAATATTGCCATTTCCATTAGTAAAAAATACGCTCTTTCCGTCATTCAATAGTCTAAAAGATATATTAGGGTTTGCAAGTGCTACCTTTTGAACCCAGTCTTTTATATATCTATATTCAGTAGTATCTTGCTTTAAAAATTTATATCTGACAGGCGTATTAAAAAATAGATTTTCTACTGAGATGGTTGTTCCAACTTGCATCCCACATTCTTCCGCTTTTATAATGTTTCCTGCTTTTGCAACTAATTTTGTTCCTGTAAACTCGTCTTTTGTTTTAGACTGCATTGTCAAAATTGATATTGCACTAATACTTGCTAACGCCTCTCCTCTGAACCCCATTGTATATGTTTTTTCCAAATCTTCAACTTTTCGTATCTTACTTGTAGCATGTCTTTCCAAAGATATTGCCATATCTTCTCGACCAATGCCTTTTCCGTTATCCGTAATTTTTATAAATGTTTTTCCGCCATTTTTAACTTCTATTATTATTTTATTTGCACCTGCATCAATAGAATTTTCTACTAACTCTTTTACAACATTTGCAGGTCTTTCTATAACTTCACCTGCTGCTATTTTGTTTATTGTTAAATCATCTAATAAAACTATGTTTCCCAAATTTTATTCCATCTCTTTCTTAAATAACAAAATACTCACATTTTTCAACACTATTCATTTCCCTTCAAACTAGTTACCATATCAATTCTCTTAACTTTTCTTGATAAGACTTTGTTTACAATTATAGAAACCACAAGACTTCCAACAACTGCATACAAATAAGAAACTGGTTTTATATAAGCATTAAAATCATAATTCTCTCCAAGTGCTGATTTAAATATATAGTCTAACATCCAAAATCCAAGTGGCAAGCCAATAACAATTCCAGCTACAGTCAACCATAAATTTTGTTTAACAAATATATTTTTAATTTGTTTGTCTTTAAATCCCAATACTTTTAATGTTGCAAATTGATATTGTTTTTCTGTGAATGATAATATTCCTAAATTATAAATTATTACAAATCCTAATATGGCTGATACAACAATTAATAGAACTACCATTGTTTCCGTTGTTTCTAACATACTTTCCATTCCTTGTTTTAGTGTTGCTATACTTTGGATAGTATCTACTCCATCAATTGTTTTGGTATTAATTAAATTTTCATCTGTATAGACTGTATCTGCCTTGTATGTTAGTCCTAATGATTCATAATATTTTCTGGTCATATTTAATTGTTGATTTTGTGGGTCACGGTTTAATCCAGCAATTTTGCAAGTGTACCAATTATCATCTCCAAATATGTGCCATGTAATTTCATCTCCGACTTTTAATCCATATTTTTCAGATAGTTTTTCTGTAATGTAAATTCCATCATCTTTTAAATCCATATATTCTTTATTGTGGTTTGTGTATTTTAATTTGTTTGGTGCGTCATTTACAGTTAAGGTATTTGTTTCTTTTTTGTCAACATTTTTTATTTCTATTCCAAATGATTCACTTGTTTCATTTCCATATTTTTCTGTAATATTAGTAAATTGGTCATCTGTGTAATTATTTGAAAGTGAAAGTTTATATTCAAAATTGCTTATTTTATCAAATTCCCAACTTAAATATGATTTCATTGTATCCATCATTCCAAATGCGCATAACATAAGCATTGTACATCCTGTTATTCCTACAATTGCCATCAAACTTCTACCTTTATTTCTCCCCACATCTCTTAAATTCCATCTTGTAGAAATTGATGCTTTTTTGAATATTCCCTTTGTTGTTAAATCAAATTTTGTGCTTTTAACCTTTGGAACTTCTAGTCTTAATGCTTCAACTGCTAATTCTTTTAATATGCTTCTACAAGATAAATATGTTACAAGTGTTATTAATGCAACTACTGCAATTGCTAGTATATATACAACTGGAATTAGTACTGTGTTATATACAGGGACTTCAAAGTAACTCATTTCCATATTTAAGAAAAACGTTCCTAATCCATATTTACCAACCAAAAGTCCTACTACACTTGCAACTAAACTGATTATAAATCCATACCCCACATAATGATTTATTATTTTTCTATTTTTAAATCCAAGTGCTTTTAGTGTTCCAATTTGTGTTCTTTGTTTTTTTACAAATCTGTTCATCGTTGTTGTTACTGATAATACTGCTATAAACAAAAATAAAAATGTAAATACCCCTGAATATGTTGTTCCTTCTTCTATTTCTGAATTATATCCTTTGTATGAAACGCTTGATTCTCTGTCTGTTACTGCTATTGCTGATTTTATATTGTTCTCTAAGTTTGCTTTTGTTTCTTGCGTTTTGTCTGTTTTATTCACATAAACTATTATTTGATTAAAAATTTGTGGCATTCCTTGTGGTAATTCATTTATTGATAAATACATATATCCATAATTTTTGTGTGTTGGGAATATTTCTGTATCATCTTTTACAAAATATACATGGTCTGGTGTGTTTACTAAACCTAATATTTTTTCAGTCATTTTCATATTTTGATATGTAAATGTTATTTCATCTCCAACTTTTAGTTCTAAATTTTTAGCCAAATAACTATCAAACCATACACCTTTTTTATCTTTGCTAAATTCTTCACCATCTACAACATACATTTTTGAGATGTTGTTAGATTCTATAAAATTTGTATCTAATGTTACATCATTTTTGTTTTCAAGTTCTGTTTTTATTGTTAATATTCTTTCTGCATCTTTTACATTTTCTGTATTTTTTACTTTTTCTAAATCATCATTGCTAAAGTTTTCACCTGATAACCATATATCTTGAAAATTGTTGTCTTTATAATATTTGTCTGCACTTTCTTCCATTCCATCCATATATGCATGTATTCCTGCAAATACAAATACTCCTAAAAATACCATTATGAAAATGTTAAAAAATTGCATTTTGTTTTGTTTTATATCTCGTAATCTTTTTTTACTTAACTTTTTCATTTTTTATTATATTCCTCCTTTTGAGACATTTGGTACAGTCCAAATTTGTCTCATTACCATTTTACCTCGTCAATATTTTTAGGATTCTCATTTGCTGTTACGCTTTCAATTTTTCCATTTTTTACTCTTATTACAGTATCTGCTATCTCAGCAAATAAACTGTTGTGAGTTACTATAATTACTGTATTTGCGCCATTATTTCCATCACATTGTTTTTTTAATAATTTTAAGACCTCAACACCTGTCTTAGAATCCAGTGCCCCTGTTGGTTCATCACATAACAATAGTTTTGGATTTTTTGCTATTGCTCTTGCAATTGAAACTCTTTGTTGCTCTCCACCAGATAATTGATTTGGAAATTTATTCATATGTTGTTCAAGTCCCACCGCCTTTATTGCTTCTTTACTATCATTTCCACTTTTAACTATATCTTTTACTAACTCTACATTTTCAAATACCGTTAATGTTGGCAATATGTTATAAAATTGAAAAATAAATCCGATGTTTTCTGCTCTGTACTCACTTAGTTGACTTTCTGTATATTTTGAAATTTCCTCTCCATCAATTTTAATACTTCCGTCTGTTGGTGTATCCATCCCTCCTATTAAATTTAATAATGTTGATTTTCCTGCTCCTGATGGTCCAAGTATTACTACAAACTCTCCTTTGTTTATGTCTAAATCGATGTTGTCTAGTGCTTTGAATTCATTTTCTCCTGTTTTGTAAGTTTTGCTTACATTTTTTAGTTCTACTATTTTTTTCATAACTCCTCCTTATGTGAAATTTATTTCATATTTTCAAAATTATTATATATTTATATTATTTTGTTGTCAATAGAAATATGAAATTTATTTCACATTAATTTGACATTTAACTTTTTTGCTATTATAATAATATCCAGTTATGTAATACAGATTTCAAATATATATAAATCTGTAAACCATAACAATTTATATTAGGTTTATAGATACCTATTTAAAATCTAAATTTTTATATAAGGATTTGTTTTAAATGAAAATAAATGAAATTAGAGAACCAATTCAAAAGCGTTCTATTGAAAAAAAGGAAAAAATAATAAAAGCTGGTTTTGAACTTATTTGTGAAAAAGGATATTATAACACTAACACTGCTGAAATTGCCAAAGCAGCTGGTGTTTCAACTGGAATTGTATATCAATATTTTAAAGATAAACATGATATTTTAGTTGAAGGCATTAAAAGATATGCTAGTGAAATTTTTTATCCTATGTTAAATGTAACATCAAATATAAAAATTGATAAAAATAATCTTGATACTATTTTAAGAAATATGATTAATACTTTTATTGAAAATCATAAACTTTCACAAGTCGCTCATGAAGAAATTATGGCTATGACTCATTCTGATAAAGAAATTGCTGAATTTTTTCAACAAAATGAAATGACTATGACCAAAAATATTTCTAGAATTCTGGTAGATAATGGTTTTGATTCAAAAAATCTTGATGAAAAGGTTCATATTGCTATTCATTTAATTGATGATTTGTGTCATGAAATTGTTTATCATAAGCACAAGGACTTAGATTATAATGTTATGATTAATTTGGTTATTGAAAATATATTGAATTTTATGTAAAATTCTGGTATAATCTCAACTTAACGTTTTCTTTATTTCAATAATTTTTACACATAAAGTTTCAGTTCTACTTTTATTTATTTAAAATTCATTATAAAATATAATATATCCAAGGGATGAAAAGGAACACACAAATAATACTTTTATAGGTCTTAAACCGTAAAGAGACAATTAGGATTGTCCCAATTGTCTCTTTGTTATTTTATTAACTTTACCTTTAACCAATTTGCCATCCAAAATTTCTTCAGCCAATTTATCTTCAACCAAATTTTGAATAGTTCTTCTTAAAGGTCTTGCTCCAAAGTTTTTGTCTATTCCTTCTTTAGCAATCATTTCCTTAACATCAGGTTCAAATTTGACATCATATTTTTGTTCTTCTAATCTGTTTACAACTTCTTTAAGCATGATATCTATAATTTGATTAATGTCACTGTCATTTAATTTATGGAATACAATTATTTCGTCAATACGGTTTATGAACTCTGGTCTTAGTTCTTTTTTCAACTCTGCCATAACTTCTTTTTTGATTTCTTCATATTCTTTTTTAGAATCTGCTTCTCCTTCTTTATTTGCAAAGCCTAATTGTTTTCTGTCTGTAATTAGTCTAGCACCTAAATTTGAAGTCATTATAATAACTGTATTTTTGAAGTTAACTGTTCTACCTTGGCTATCAGTTAATCTTCCATCTTCAAGAATTTGAAGTAACATATTCATAACATCTGGATGTGCTTTTTCAATTTCATCAAATAAAACTACTGAATATGGTTTTCTTCTTATTTTTTCAGTTAATTGACCACCATCGTCAAAACCTACATATCCTGGAGGTGCTCCTATTAATTTAGAAACTGAATGTGGTTCCATAAATTCTGACATATCTAGTCTTATCATTGCATTTTCGTCTCCAAATAAGACTTCTGCTAATGCTTTTGAAAGTTCTGTTTTACCAACTCCTGTTGGCCCTAAGAATAAGAATGAACCTATTGGTCTCTTTGGGTCTTTTAATCCAACTCTTCCTCTTCTTATTGCTTTTGAAACCGCTTCTACTGCTTCATTTTGACCAATTACTCTTTTATGCAATTCTTTTTCAAGATTTTTTAATTTTTCATTTTCGTCTTCTGTTATTTTTTTAGCAGGAATACCTGTCCAATTTGCAATAACCTCGGCGATATTTTCCTCTGTTATAGTAACAATTGATTTAGTATTTTTGTTCTTCCACTTGTTTTGTTCTTTTTCAAATTTATCTCTTAAAGCCTTTTCTGTATCCCTTAACTCTGCCGCCTTTTCAAATTTTTGATTTAATACTGCCTCTTCTTTCTCATTTTTTGTTTTTTCAATTTTTTCCTGCAATTCTTTTAAACTATCAGGCTCAGTATATGTTCTTAATCTAGCCTTTGAAGACGCCTCATCAATTAAGTCAATTGCTTTATCTGGTAAAAATCTATCATTTACATATCTTATAGACAATTTAACTGCCGCTTCAATTGCTTCATCTGTTATTTTCACATTGTGGTGTGCCTCATATTTATCCCTAATTCCTTTTAAAATTTGAATTGTCTCTTTTTCAGATGGTTCGTTTACAGCAACTGGACTAAATCTTCTTTCAAGAGCGGCATCCTTTTCGATAAATTTTCTATATTCATTTAAAGTTGTTGCACCAACTAATTGAATTTCACCTCTTGCAAGCAAAGGTTTTAAAATGTTTGCCGCATCAATTGCACCTTCTGCCGCACCTGCACCAACTATTGTATGAATTTCATCTATGAAAAGAATTACATCACCGGCTTTTTTTACTTCATTTAAAGCCTTTTTTATTCTCTCCTCGAAATCGCCTCTATATTTTGCACCTGCAACCATTCCAGAAATATCAAGTGTTACAACTCTTTTATCTTTCAAAATTTCCGGAACATCTCCAGATGCTATTTTTTGAGCCAATCCTTCAACTGCCGCCGTTTTACCAACACCAGGTTCACCTATCAAGCATGGATTATTTTTAGTTCTTCTTGATAAAATTTCAATTACTCTTTCAATTTCTTGTTTTCTTCCTATTACAGGGTCTAGTTTTCCTTCTTCTGCTTTTTTTGTTAAATCCTGTCCAAATTGATTCAATGTTGGTGTTTGATTATAACTTCCTCTTCTTTTTCCTCCATTTGAATTGTTTGAACTGTTATCACTTGAATTATAATCTTCACCTTCATTTATTACTTTTACAATTTCATTATAAAGTTTTGGAATGTTTACATTTAGGTCTAACAAGATTTTTGCTGCCACACAGTCACCTTCTCTTAATATTCCTATTAAAAGATGTTCTGTTCCTATAAAATTATATCCTAGTTTTCTTGCTTCTATAAATGCTGACTCTACTACTCTTTTTGTTCTTGGTGTAAAGTCAACTATATTTTCAATTGGCTCGTCACTGCCAATTAATTCTTCAATTTTGTTTAGAATATCATCTGCTGTTACATTTTGATTTTCTAACACTTTTGATGCTATTCCATTTCCTTCTTTTGCTAGTCCATATAATATGTGTTCTGTTCCTATATAACTATGGCCTAACTCTAAGGCTATATCGTTTGCAATTTCTATTGCTTTGTTTGCTCTATTTGTAAATTTATATGTCATTTTTATTCACCTTCTCTTTCTTATTTAGTATTAATTTGACAATTTAGTCACTTTATAGTATACTTATAGTAAGTAACTTATTAATGTGATAGATTTATCTGTCACACACCCATATGGAGGTATATAATATGAAAAACCTAAATGACGGAATCGGTTATGTAGCACTTGCGGCAATATGTATTTCTATTGTCTATTTTACCCACACGGCAATTCCAGCAGTTGTACTTGCAATATTAGGATTTTTATTAATTTAAGTGGCCCCTATATGGGGCTTTTTTTATCCTTTTGTAAAAATTATGAATCTTTTCTAATACACACTTTTGTCCATATCCTCTTAAGAATCATCCCTAAAAAGACATTATTTTCTTAATAACATCTGCCCTTTTTATATCTCTTTCCAAAGCCTCATATTGTTCACCCAAATATTTTTGCATGTTTGCAGGTTTAGTATATAAAATCAATTGTTGAACTTTGCTATCATTTAATTCTGGTAATATTCCTAAATCTGTACCCATTTTAACATTTGAAATTAACTTTTGAGCCTCTTCCAAAGATATTTTTCTACAATTGCTTAGCAATCCATAACTTCTGTATATAGTATCCTCTAAATCAATAGTATCTTTTGCTAAGAATTTTCTTGCTTTTCTTTCTTGCTCAATTAACTTTTCTGTAACTACTTTTATGTTTTCAATTATTTCTTGTTCTGTAACTCCTAATGTTCTCTTATTAGAAATTTGGAAAACATCTCCAAGTTCTTTACTGTTTTCTCCATATGCACCAACAATATTTACACCAAAATTATTTATTGTATAAAATACTTTATTTATGTTTTTTGTTATTGTAAGTGCAGGTAAATGCACCATTACAGATGCTTTTAAGCCTGTACCACAATTTGTTGGCATACTTGTTAAATATCCATATTTTTTGCTTGTTGCATATCCTAAAACTTCTTCAATTTTTTGGTCTAGTTCTATTGCATAATTTAATGTATTTTCTAGTTCTAATCCACTACTGAATACTTGAATTTTTAGATGGTCTTCGTCATTTATCATTATACAGATATTTTCTTCGTCATTTATTAGTATTGCTCCATTTTCATTATGTATTGCATATTCTGGACTTATTAAGTTTTTTTCCACTAAACTCATTTTTGTGATGTCGTCCATGTCTTTTAGTTCTAAATATTTTAGTCCATACCCTATTGCATATACATTTTCTTTTATTTTGTTTTTTAGTTTTTCTATTTCATTTTTGTTTTTTAAATTAAATTTGAATTCTGGTAGATTTCTTGCAAATCTGATTCTTGTACTTGTTACTACATCTGATTCTTTTCCACTTTGTAAATACCAATTCATTTTTATCACCTTTCTATTTACATTTTATGAAAAATGTATTATAATTTAATTATGTAACTTTATTAATTGGGCTATTTATAGCCTTTTTGCCCTAGGAGGTATTTATGTGATGATTATTTTTAAAGGACAAATTCCTTCTGAAGAAGAAACATCACAAATTAAAACTGCTTTGGAGCAGTTTGGAACTCCTGTTTCAAATTGTTGCCGACAAGCATCATTTGTTTCATTTTTATTACAACGGTAAAGCCTGCCTCCATGGGGGCTTTTTATTTTTTAAAAGAAAATGTCTTTATTTTGACATTTTCTTAATTTCATCTCTTATTTTAGCCGCATCTTCATATCTTTCTTCTTTTATTGCTACTTTTAAATCTTCTTGCAATTTTTCCAACTTATTTTCTGCTTTATTTTCTTTATCTACTTTTTTATCTTTTTCAAAATTCTTTTTATTATCTGATATTTTTCCTAATCTACCATTATGTCTGTTTGCACCTTGCAATTTCTTTAATATTGGATCCATTCTATCCTCAAAAACATCATAGCAATTTGCACATCCATATCTGCCTGTATTTATTATGTCATCAAATGTTGAACCACAACTATCGCAAGTTAATTGTTTTACTTCATCTAGTAATGGCATAAATTCAGGTGTACTGAAGTCTTCTAAGAAACTTCCGAAAAAACTTGGTATATCTAATGATGGCATACTAAAGTCCATTTTTGATGATATTCCTAGTTTTTGACTACATTCTTCGCATAAATGCATCTCCTTTTTTACTCCGTTGATATTTTCTGAATATCTAACATTTGCTTCTCTTTTTCCACAATTTTCACATAACATATTAATCACTCCTTATTATTATTTTCATTTTTATAATAGCTTCACATTATGATTTCCCTTTACTCTTTTGAAATTTGTTTAGCTACTTTTTAATCTATGTTTAGTAACATATTTTTAAAAATTCTTGCTCTTACTTCATCTTTTATGTCCTTGTCAAGTTTTAGAACATTATCACTTGTTGCAACTTTTAATAGTTTGGCTTCTTGAGATGTTATAATGTTATATGTCAGGAAGTCACTTATCAAAATGTCTATATCATTTGTTGTTATTGTTTTTCCTATATTATTTATTATATGCATAATATAGTCTGATTTTGTATTTGTTATTTTTTTTATTTTGATGTTTCCTCCACCACCTCTTTTGCTTTCTACATAATATCCTTGTGATGGCTTGAACCTTGTTGATATTACATAATTTATTTGTGATGGCACGCAATTAAAGTGTTGCGCTAATTCATTTCTTTGTATTTCTATTAAATCACTGTCATCTTCATCAAATAAATCTTTTATAAAATCTTCTATTACATCTGACATTCTCATTTTATCAGCCTCCCTTTAAATTTTTTGTCTTTTTGTGCGTTTTTCTAACTTTTTATTTTCTTTATCTCTGTCAGTCTTATTAAAAATATGTTTTTGTCTTTGACTTTCTTTGACCTATATTTATATTATACTCAGGTTTTAAAATAATGCAATTTTATTTTTTGACCTTTTCTGACCTTATTTGATTTTTATTCTGTTTTATTCTTACTTTATCTCTATTTTTCTCTCTTTTTTGTTATATTTTCTAATTTTTTTACATTTTCTTTTTGTTTTGACATTGGTACCCATGCAAAATATGACGTTACAAATTCCCCATATCTTGTTGTATCATCAGTCTCCTCTTCTTCCCCATGTTTTGATGTTTCTTCCTGATTTTCTATTGTTATATTTTGTAAATCTTCACTTAATATTTGATTTTTGAATTTATTTTCCATAAAGCACATACCTCCAAATAAAGCATGCGCTTTTTTTAGGTTTTTATTCAATTTTAAAATTTATTTTGGAAATTTTTTGATTTTATTTATTATTTAAAATTATATATCATATATTTTAATATGGTGATTATATGTTTTCAAAATGTCATTTTTTAGTATTAAAAATAAAAAGAAATATTTTTGCACTAATATTTTTAGCCTTTGGAGCAAGTTTACTGATATTTTCCAGTAGTAATTTACCTGCAATAAAAAAAGGATTATCATTATGGGCAAATTCAGTTGTACCTGCACTTTTTCCATTTTTTGTTGCTACAGAATTATTAATGAATACAAATTTTGTAACTATTCTTGGAAAATTTTTAAATAAAATAATGCAACCTTTATTTAATATTAGAGGTGAAGGCTCTTTTGGTTTTATAATGGGACTTATTAGTGGTTATCCTGTTGGAGCAAAAATAGCGTGTGATTTTAGAGTAAATAATATTTGTTCTAAAGAAGAATGTGAAAGGCTATTAAGCTTTACAAATAATTCTGGTCCATTATTTATAGTTGGAACAGTCGGTATAAGTATGTTCGGAAATTCTACAATAGGTTTATTATTGCTTATCACTCACATTCTTGCTTGTATTACTGTTGGAATTATTTTTAGATTTTGGAAATTTGGAAAGAAAAGTTCTGATTATGTTAGCACTAAAACTTCTGCTTCTTCAAAATATCGAAATGTATCTTTTTCTAATTTAGGAGAAGTTCTGGGAAAAAGCATTACTAATAGCATTTCTACAATTTTAATGATAGGTGGTTTTGTTGTTATATTTTCAAGTATAATTTCAATTTTAAAATCAAGTGGTATTTTGAGTAGTTTGGTTGTATTGCTTACTCCTGCATTTAATTTTCTACATATTGATAGTTCTTTTGTTTATGGAATTTTGACTGGTTTACTTGAAATTACTAATGGTATTAGTTCTGTTTCTAGTATTAATATTAAATGTATTTCTATTAATGTTATTATTACTGCTTTTTTGCTTGGTTGTGGTGGTTTGTCTGTTCTTCTTCAGGTTTTGAGTATCACTTCTAAAACTGATTTGTCTATTAAGCCTTATTTTTATGGCAAGTTGCTACATGGTGCCTTGGCTGCTTTTTATACTTTTATTGCTATTAGTGTTTTTCCTTTTTTTAATTTTAATTTATAGAAAAAGTGTATTAAATTAAACATCTAATCTCATCAGCCACTTTTTTTAGTTCATAATTTCATAAATCATGAATATACTTTATTATGATTGGAGATGATTTTATGGATAAAGATTTTAATAACATGCCACCATTCATGGACTTTTCTGCATTTCAACAAATGAATGGTTTTAATCCTACAGGTAGTCCTGATATGAATGATTTATATAGAGATCCTATGTTTAATCCTATGGCACAATATGAACAGGCTTTTTTGTACTATAGATATTTATGTATGCAGATAGACTATAAAATCAAATGTAAAGAGTATGAAAAAATGTGTTCTAATAATTCTTCTAATTCTAATGAAAGAACCCAAAGGAGAGTTGAATAATTGTTGATAATTCTCAAATTTAGCAAATATTAAAATAATCAAAAAATAAGATGTGTTAGGAATTATAAAATCCCTTTGCACATCTTATTTTTTGATTTAATCCTCTTCTATAGTTAATTGATTTTCAATATTTAAAAGTCTATTATATTTAGCAACCCTGTCAGTTCTACAAGGTGCACCAGTTTTTATTTGTCCAGCATTTACAGCCACTGCCAAATCAGCAATTGTTGTATCCTCTGTTTCTCCAGACCTATGAGAAATTATAGTCTTATATCCTTTTTCTTTTGCTTCTTGTATTGTATCTAATGTTTCAGTTAAAGTTCCAATTTGATTTGGTTTTATTAAAATTGCATTTGCAACATTTTCTTTTATACCTCTTTTAAGTCTTTTTATATTAGTTACAAATAAATCATCTCCAACTAATTGAACTTTATCTCCTATTTTTTGTGTTAATTCTTTCCATGACTCCCAGTCTTCTTCTGCCAAGCCATCTTCTACTGATATAATTGGATATTTTTCAGTCAAATCTATAACATATTGTATCATTTCTTGTTTTGTTTTATATACATCAGTTTTCCAAAAATAATATCCATCTTTTCCTGTTTTCTTGGCCTCGTCATACATTTCTGTGCTTGCTATATCCAGTGCTAAGCATATATCTTTACCTGGTTCATATCCTGCTTTTTTAATTGCTTCTATTATTGAATCTAATGCTTCTTCTTCATCTTTTAAATCTGGTGCAAATCCTCCTTCATCCCCTACTCCAACTGAATGTCCTTTTTCTTTTAAAACCTTTTTTAATGTATGATATACTTCAACTCCACGTTTTAATCTTTCTGCAAATGTTATGCTTCCCACAGGTACTATCATAAATTCTTGTATGTTTATATTGTTGTCTGAATGTTTTCCACCATTTAAAATGTTCATCATTGGAACTGGTAATTCTTTTGCATTTATTCCACCTATATAATTGTATAATTCCATTCCTAATGAATTGGCTGCTGCCTTTGCAACTGCTAATGACACTCCTAAAATTGCATTTGCTCCTAAATTTGATTTGTTTAGTGTGTCGTCTAATTCTATCAATGTTCTGTCTATTTTTCTTTGGTCATATACATTCATATCGATTAGTTTTTTTGATATTTTTTTGTTTACATTTTCTACTGCTTTGCTTACGCCTTTTCCCATAAATCTGTTTTTGTCGTTGTCTCTTAATTCTACTGCTTCAAAACTTCCTGTTGATGCTCCTGATGGGACCATTGCTGTTCCTGAGAATCCTCCTTCTGTTACTACTTCTACTTGGACTGTTGGATTTCCTCTTGAGTCTAAAATTTCTAATGCCTCTATGTTTTCTATGGCTAAATATTCTTTCATTAATATACCACCTTTCAATTGTATTTAATTTTTCTCATACTCATAAGTATTTTTCATTTTGTATTTTATACCATTTTAGTAATTTTTATACACTTAATTTATTTACTTTTATATAAACTTTTACAAAATCTATTGACATTTTTTATTTTTTTGATATAATTATTTGTGCGAAAGGATGTTTTGTTTATGCAAGAATTATTTAATATTTTAAACACTACAAAAAATACTTTGGATTACTATTATGAAATCCATAAAAAAGAAAATTTTAATAATAAAAGAAATACACCTAAAGATTATCTTGAATGGATAGATAAAAAGACAAAGATAATAATTAATTCCCCAAAATTCTTAGAAAAATCTAAAGAATATATTGTTCGTGGTGATGTTATATGGGTTGAATTTGGATTTAATATAGGAGAAGAATTTAGCGGACGCCATCCTGCCATTGTATTAAAAAACGGTGGAAAAACACTACTTGTTATACCAATTACAAGTAAAAAACCAACTGAAAAACAAATTTCTAGCAATAACTATATTGAACTTGGAAAAATATATAATTTTAAAGAAATGAAAAGATGGATCAATATCTTTAACATTACTCCAATAAGTATCGAAAGAATTGATTTTTCAAAAAGAAAAGGTAATATAAAAGGAACTGATTTAGACAATATATCAAAAGCATTTTTATCATCTGATTTATTTAAATATAAACCCGCGAAAAAAATTTAATAATTTTTATAAAAAAATATAATATTTTCTTGATTTTTGCATAAAAATATAGTATCATTTAATTATAGATATCTATTAATTAGATGACTGAGAAGGCTTACTTTTATGTAAGCAGATATGATTAAGAATGTAGCCTATATTTTACATATAGGCTACTGTTTTTATATAAAAAGTTCTGTTATAGTTTTGATTACAATTGAAATATATATTTTAGCTCACTTTCTTATTCCTCAACTGCATAGCATATTGGATAGTAGCCTCATTAATTTCACCAGAAGAAATACGAGCAATCTCCTCTAAAGTTTCCTTTTCATTTAATAATTTTATATTAGTGTTAGTTCTCTCATTAATTACTCTTTTGCTAATAAAATAATTATAATCTGCAATTGCCGCAATACTAGGTAAATGTGAAATACATAATACTTGATGATTTTTAGAAATTCCATTTAATTTTTCTGCAACTGCTCCTGCAGCTTTTCCACTTATACCAGTATCAATTTCGTCAAAAATTAAGACTGGCATTTTATCTGTATCTGCTAATACCTTTTTAATAGCAAGCATTATTCTTGACATCTCACCACCTGATGCAATTTTTGCTAATTGCTTTTCATCTTCTCCCAAGTTTGTAGTAATATAAAATTCTACTATATCTTTTCCGTTTTCAAAGTACTCTTCTTCATTGTAATCAACATGAATATTAATATTTGCATTTTTCATTTCCAAATCTTCTAAAACTTTGTTTATATTAATACTTAAAACCTTTCCATATTCATTTCTTAATTCATGCATTTTTTCTGCTAATGTTGTCATTTCTTGTTTTAAATGTTTTAAGTCTTTTTTTAGCTTATTATTGTATTCGTCTAAATTTTCAATGTGATTTATTTCCGCTTCTATCTCGTCTTTATAGTTCAAAATTTCTTGTACATCATTACCATATTTTCTCTTTAAATTGTAAATCAAATCAAGTCTTTCTTCAACTTCATTTCTTTCTTGTTCGTCAAAATACACATCTTCTTTATGTTCTGATATGTCTCTTGAGATTTCTTGTAATTCGTAGTAAATGTTCTTTAAGTTGCTTGAAATATCTTCATATTTTTTATCTATATTTTCTATTTTTTCTAATGCTCTTATCGCTGTATTTATACTATCTATACTATTTTCCCCTATTGCAATATCTGCTTCATTTAGATTTTTAGATATTTTTTCTGAGTTTAACATCAACTTTCTTTTTTCTTCTAGATTATCTTCTTCGTTTACTTTCAAATTTGCTTCTTCTATTTCATTAAATTGATATCTTAACAAATCAAGTTTTCTTTCTCTTTCTTTTTCATCTCCATAGTTGTTTTTTAATTCTTGTTTTATCTCTAAATATTTTTCGTATTTTTCTTTATATTGTTTTTTTGTATCAATTATTTTATCACCAATAAATCCATCTAAATATTTTAAATGAAATTTGTTATCTAGCAAACTTTGATTATCATTTTGTCCATGTATTTCTATAAATCTACTCATAAAGTTTTTTAGTTCATTTACAGTTACCATTCTTCCATTTATTTTGCACATATTTTTACCATTACTATTTATTTCTCTTGATACAATGATGTTTCCATCTATTGAGTTTTCGTTTTCTGGTTCATACATACATATTTCTACAAATGAATTTGTTTCACCTTTTCTAATCATTTCTTTAGAAAATCTTCCACCTGATATTATGCCTAATGAGTCTATTATTAGCGTTTTTCCTGCTCCTGTTTCTCCTGTTAATACGTTTAGCCCTTCGTTTAAATCTATGCTTAAATCATCTATTATCCCTATATTTTTTATATGTAATGTTGATATCATAAAAAAGACCTCCTAAAAAATTCTTTTTATCGAACAAATTGTTTGCGATTTTTTGTTTGGTCTTATTATATATTTTTGATTTTATTTTGTCAATACTTTTACGAACATTTTTTTGAGTTTTGTTGCTATATGATATTGGGTTTCAAATAACCTAACAATAATTTCATCAAGATTTATTATTCGTTATAATTATTTTCTATATATTCTTTAAAGAATTCTAATAATTTAGATTTCCACTTCTTCTTACAGCAGTAATAACTTTTATATCAGGTGTTTCCATTACATCTATTAATGCGTCAAGGTATTCTCTCTTTATTAATTTCATAATTTTACTCACCTCGAAAATATTATAACATATTACTTCCCAAAAATTAAATATTTTCAAAAATGGGAAGTAATAACTTATAAATGAAAAAATACATCTACTTCAAGATTTTTGTCTTATTTTAATCTCGGTCTCACAATCTTTAATCATTGCTTTTATAATTATACAAATTTTACTTTGAAATTTGATTTTGTCCTCTATGATGTCTGATTGATTTGCATAACATTAAGCGGCTTTATCTCTCTTTTTAACATGTCTATTTGCCAAAAAAAATGAGAAAAATCTTAAAATTCTTCTCATTTTTTACATTATTTTTCTTTATTTTTTCTCCATTTTTTCTTCTTACAAGCATGTTATATCAATTGTGTCTGGATATCAGTACACCAAAAAGCTATTTAGTTATATGTTTATTTCACATTTTAAAAATTCAATTCTATAAATATAAAATTGGGCGAAATCCAAGTCCTATACCACTTTGTGAAGTTATATATAAATTGTGATAACTCGTGTAATGACCACTATTGTAATAACTACCACCTCTGTTAACACACGGACTATTGGAATTGGAAGATGTTTCTGTTGTCCATTCTCTTAAATTACTTGCCATATCAAAAATATTACACTGTTTATCATCGCTTGTTCCTGTTTGTGATAATGTACTATTCACACTCGTTTTTATTGAGTATTTCGTATTTGTTCCACATGTTTGTAAAAACAATGTTGCTGTATCCCATGCATAACTATTCATTAAATCACTTGTAAATTTTGTACTATTATACATATTTTGTGATTGACTTGCAGCTTGTATTTGTGTTACCCAATTATATACTTTGTCTGTTCCTTTTACTGTTATTTGTGTTAATGTATCATTTTCTTTATTTCTTGCTGTTGATGTTCTTGCTTCATATCTTCCAATATAATATCCTCCATTTGTTGTTACACTTGTTTTAAAATTCGTAATACTTTTTGCTACTATATTTCCTTTATTAGATGTTTCTAATTCTTGATAATTAATATTATTTTCTGTTATTGCCTTTTCTCCTTGTGCTGTTGGAGTTCCATTTGAATCAAATGTATATCTATTTAATTCAATTGTTTTTGCATTTGCTTCTGTTATTGCTGTATCTGTATATATTTTTCCTACTGGTATCCATACAAATTGACTTCCTGCTGTTGCTGTTGCATTTCCTTCAGAATCAACAGTTGCATCTTCTATTACTATTCCTTTGTCTACTGTTGTTGCATTATTTGTATCGTCATTTACTACCATTTTGAATCCTGCTGGTATTACAAAAGTATTACCATTAGCATCTTTTAAAGTCATATTATTATCATCACTTAATTTTGTATTATACATAGCACTTGTTAATTTTTCTGCTGTATTTTCATTTAGCACTTTTTCATATTCTTCTAAAATACTTTGTTGATTTTTTTCAGCATTTTGTGTTTCTTCTTTAGCCTCTTTTGCTCTTCCAAACACTCCTGTATTTGTCAATGAAGAAATTGTTATTCCTGCTAATATCAATAATATAATAATCGTAATCACTAACGCAACTAAAGTAATTCCGATTTGAATTTCTAAATTTTTTATTTAACATTATTTTATAACTCCTCTCATGTATTTTATTTTTTAATTTTCTTATTCATAGTATTTCTCAAAAATCTTATCTTTAGTACACTTTTTAAATTTTCCCTCCTTTGTATTTTTATTCTATGTTTTATCTAAAGCATAATATGTTATGTACTTGTATCAATTAATATTTTACAATTATAAATTATAAATGTCAACAAAAAGTCAAAAAAATATATACAATAAGTATATATTTTTTGTATCTATTTTGTATATCAAAACTATTTCAATTGTCTAAAAAATCTTTCTTTTTTATACTCTGAATTACTTGAATCTGTAAACTCAACAATCCCTTTACTTTTAGAATCACTTATTAAATCTTTCTCTTTCAAAATATCTTTTAAATGTTTAGCAAGACTTGCTGCACCATTAAAAAACTCTACATCACCTAATACTTCTTTTATCTCATTTTGTATTAATGGATAATGTGTACACCCTAAAACAACATTATGAACTTTTCCAACATATTCAGATAAATTTTCCTTTAAATACTGTTTTATTTTATCTTCATTTCCTTCTTCAATAATATCTGCAAGTCCATGACATGTCATTAAATAAGTTTTATGATTATCATATTTGTTATACAATTTATGAAATTTTTCACTTTCTATTGTTCCTTTTGTAGCCATTACAAGTGTTACTTGGTCATATGAAAAATCATGTACCATTTTGTATGCTGGTTCTATTGCTATTATTGGGATTTCTGGATATTTTTCTCGTAAACTCTTTGCTGCTTTTGCACTTGCTGTGTTACATGCAATTACTATTGCTTTACATTTTTGTTCAATAAAGTTACTAACAATTTTATCGCATATTTCAATTATTTCATTATCCGTTTTGTCTCCATATGGATTGTTTTTTGAATCACTATAATATTTATAATTTTCGTTTGGTAATATTTTTATTATTTCTTTTAATACTGTTACTCCACCTATTCCTGAGTCAAATATTCCTATACTTTCTTCTTTTTTCACAATTTTCATTCCTTTCGCTTCACTTCGTTTCGCTCATCGTCATCCAAAATTTTTCAAATTTTGTCTGCCAAATCTTAGGCCGCTTCGCTCGTTCATCGTCATCCAAAATCTTTTCAAATTTTGTCTGCCAAATCTTGTGGGCGTTTCGCTCGTTCATCGTCATCTAAAAATTTTTTTATTTTTTTAGATTGCAAATCCCTTTGCTTTGTCCATATGGACTTTTTCATATAAATATTATATAAAATTTTGCGTGTAAAAACAATAAAAAGCAGAAATTTTCTGCTTTTATTATCAAATGTCCAAAAAGAACCGTCCCTTTTGGACATTATATTAAATTATATCTTTTTAATAAATCTTCAACAACAGTACCTTCAACTTTTTTCAATGCTTTTTTGGCAACAAGCTCAGCAGCAAAAGGCAACTTCATATCAGATAACTTTTTACCGTCCATCATTTTTGAAGTTGAGTCAAGTAAAACACGAACATCATAGCAAGAACCAAATACTTCTGGAACTCCTCTATCTACATCTAATAATGTATAAACCGCTTCCATAGCAGTTCTTACAGAATACTCTGTTGTAAATACTGTGTCTCTAACTGTGTCCGCAAATTGTCCTAAAAATGCAAAGTTTCTGCATCCATCTGGAACAACTTTTGGTCTGTCACCTGATGTTCTAGGCATAAAGAATGCTGTTATATATGGCATCATACAAGGTACACAGTTTGCAGAATTTGTAGCCAATTCTTCTATTTGGTCTTCTGGTACACCTAAATGATATAGCCATTCTTCCGTAATTTCTTTACCAGTACATTCTCTCATTGGCTTCTTTATATAGTTTCCTGGTTTGTTTGTAAATAAACCATAAACCCATACAACCAATTGACCTTTAGGTTGATTTTTGAAGTGTGGTTGTCTGTTTATTGTCCAACTCATTAGCCAATTTGAGTCTTTTACAGAAACGATTCCTCCTGTTACAACTCTACCGCTAAATGGGTCTCTTTTACAGATTTTTTCTATATATGGTGGAATTTTATCGTCTAATGTAGTAACTGTTGCAGATTCCCAGTTTGTTTTTGAAATATCTGAACAGAATTTATCTGGATGTCCAAAGTCTTGGCTTTGTCTTGCAATTTTTCTCCATAAATCCCAACATGCGCCTTCGCCATTTTGTATAGTTAAATCTGGTGCAGTGTTTTGGTCTCCAAGCATTGCTCTTTCTGTACAACTTCCATTTGTAACAAATACTAAATCATTTACTGTTAAATCGATTGTTTCTTCTTCTCCATTATGAATGCATATTATTTGTTTTGCAGTTTTCTTTTTTCCATCAATGTCAAATAATACATTCGTAACTTTTGTATCATATTGGAACTGAACTCCATGACTTTCTAGGTATTTTACCATTGGCAATATTAATGATTCATATTGATTGTATTTTGTGAATTTTAATGCTGAAAAGTCAGGTAATCCACCAATATGATGTATAAATCTTTGAATATATAATTTCATTTCTAGTGCACTGTGCCAGTCTTCAAATGCAAACATTGTTCTCCAATATAACCAGAAATTTGATTTGAAGAATTCGTCTGTAAATACATCTGTTATTTTTTTGTCATATAAATCTTCATCTTTTGTCATAAATAATTTTATTATTTCCATTGACGCCTTTTCAGATAGTGTGAATTTTCCATCTGTGTGTGCATCTTGACCTCTTTTTACTGTTGCTCTCATTAATGAATAATTTGGGTCTTTTTTATTTAACCAATAATATTCATCTAGTACTGATGCCCCTTCTGTTTCTAATGATGGTATTGAACGGAATAAATCCCATAAACATTCAAAATGATTTTCCATTTCTCTTCCACCACGGATTATAAATCCTTTTTGAGCATCTTCAATTCCGTCACATGCTCCTCCTGGTAATTTTGCTTCTTCTAATATGTGAATATTTTCACCTTTCATTTGTCCATCTCTTACTAAAAAACATGCTGCAGCAAGTGATGCAAGCCCTGCTCCTACTAGGTATGCAGATTTGTTATCTACTCCTTCTGGTTTTCTAGGGTGTGCAAATGCTTCATAATTTCCATTACTATAATACATATTTACTACCATTCCTTTCTTATAAGGCACAAAATTTGATTAAAATACTGTATTTTACAATTATTTTTTTAACTTTGTTTTTCCTTTGTTATTGAAGTATTATAAAAACAATTTTTTAAAATTTTCAATATACAAGTATTTTAATATGTATAATTTTTGGACAATTTTATAATTTTGTATAGATTTTTTATCAATTATTTCTTAACTTTATTATATTTTATACTGTAACTTTACCATATATTGTATTATTTTTAATTTTGCATTTTTTCTAATGCTTTTTTGAAATCACCTTCAATAATATTGTTTAACTTTCTTATTATACCCTCTGGTTCCTCTTTCATACCATCTTCTATCCATTTTTGCAAAATTCCAACAAAACCATATTTATAAAAATCAGCCATAAATTTTTTATCTTCTACTTTTATATTCATTCCTTCTGACTCTTTGTCAATAAAGTCAATTAATAATTTATTTGTCTGCATATAAATAAATCTTAATAAATACTCCCTACTTATTGAGTTATATGTATTTTTTACAAATTCTTTGTTTTTTAATACATATTTGAAAATATACAAAAAACGTTGCTGCCATTCTTCATCTTTATTATCAATTTCGTCTATAACTTCATTTTTATATATCCATTCTAATAAATCATATATGTCTTTAAAATGGTAATAAAATGTTTGTCTGTTTACTCCACATTCGTCTGTTATATTTGATATTGTTATTTTTGATAGTTCTTTTTTAGAAAGTAATTTTTTTAAAGATACTGCTAGTGCTTTTTTTGTTAGTTCTGACATATTTTCTCCTTTTCTCTTTTGGATGTTCTTTTACTTTGTTACCTCAATAATCCAATTTAATATATCCTCATACACTTTTTTATTTTCTATCTCATTTAAAATTTCATGACTCATATTTTCATACAAATCACTGCTTATATTTTTATAACCTAAATTTCTCAAAAATTTTTGTGCCTTATACCATGCCTTTATTGATGATATTACTGGGTCGTCGCTTCCAGCTATAAAATATATTGGTAATTTCAAATTATTTTTTCTATATATTTGGGGATTATAAATATCTATCATTAATCTAATTATATTTTCAAATCCATTTAATGTGTAATCATATTGACATAGTTCATCTGCATTATATTTTTCTACAATTTCTCTATTATTACAAATCCAGCTATTTTTTAATTTGTCGTCTTTATCATATCCACTAAACATTAAATTTTTTACAAATTTGCTACGATATTTTTCACCTTTAAATAACTCCATTGTCTTTACTATTGCTAGTCCTAATTTAGCATTTACATTTTTGCTTGGTGAGCCACATACTATTAGTCCATCTATTTTGTTATCATATTTTGCAATGTATTTTCTTACTATCATTGAACCCATGCTGTGTCCAAATAGTATGATTTTTTTACCGTTGAATTTTTCTTTTAGGTATCTTGTTATTTGGTATAAATCTTCGATGACAGCTTCTGCTTCATTTTCGTAAAAGTATCCTATATCTTCTTCATTCTTTAGACTTTTTCCATGTCCTCTATGGTCATTTATAAAACTTGCATATCCGTTTTCTGCTAGATATTTCATAAAGTCTATATATCTTTCTTTGTGTTCGTTCATTCCGTGTGCAAGTTGCACTACTCCTTTTATTTCACCTTCTGGTTGTATTAGTAGACAGTCTATTTCTAGTTCGTCAACTTCTGATGTTATTTTGATTTCTTCTTTTTTCATATATGCCCTCTCTTCTTTATTACTAACATTATTGTTGCATTATTCTAATATTAATTATAAATCAAAAGTATAAAATACTTCCTTATATTCTTTTCCTAATTTGCAAATTTTCTGTTCATAAGTTGATAATTTGCCACCCCATAATTCATATATATTCCTTGCCTTTTTATTGTCTTTTAAAACTCCAATAACATATTTTTTTGCTCCATTTTTCTTTGCCCACTTTTCAAACATTTTCTTAAAAGTACTACCTATTCCTTTTCTCTGAAAATTAGGATCAATATATAATCCAACTAAATCGGCATACTCTGAATTAAAATATTCATAGTTAGATTTAATAACTCCAAACATTATTCCAATAATTCTATCTTCGTTTTCTGCTACAAGCGCAATTTTATCATTGCTGTTATATATGTTTTCATTAAAATGTTTTTCTTTTTCTTCTGTATTCTTTTCTTTTTCTAAAAATACCTCTTCTGGAAAAATATTTTTGTATGCATCTCTCCATACTTTGTTTACAAACTTGTACCATTTTTTGGCATCATTTTCTTCTACTTTTCTTATTTTTATTTTTTTATCCATTTTATCACCTTATCATTTTAATAAAAATTTAAATTAATAAATTTACTTTTTGTCTTACCTCATCTAATGTTGTAAATTGAATTGCATTTATACCAAGTTCATTTGCACTTTTAATATTATCAAAAATATCATCTATAAATATTGTTTCCTTTGCTTCTAAATTATATTTTTCTAATAGCTTTTTATAGATTTCTTTGTCAGGCTTGCAGATGTGCAATTCATATGAATATATTCCTCCATCTACAAAATTAAAAAAATTAAATTGTGATACAAATTTATATGTATCTTCTGAAAGATTAGATAAAATATATATTTTGAATCCTTTTTTTTTTAATTCTTTTAAGAATTCTACTGTATCACTCTTTATTGTATGCATTTTCACCCAGTCTTTTTGTAATACTAATTTTATTTCATTCTCTAAATCAGGATTTTCTTTTACAAGTTTTTTTATTAAATCTGTGTTGTGTCTATATATTCCTCTATCATATTCTATCCAATCATTACTTTTGAATATAATTTTGTATAATGATTTTTTTATTTTTTCGTCAAATTTAAATTTTTCTAAATATTCTAGTGGATTAAATTCCATCAGTACATTTCCTAAATCAAATACAATATTTTTAATCATTTTTTCATCCCCTCTAACTATTTCATTAATTAAATTACTAAAATATGGTCTTTTAGGATTTTTTAGCGTTTTAAATTCCTCCATTGCATTACTTTTATGTAAAAATATTAATTTATTAAATTCAACTTCTAAATTATTTTGAATTAGGAATTTTTTATATTCTTCAAAATGTTTCTGTAATTCTTCTTTAGTCATTTCTAACTTACCTATAGCTATAAATCCATATGCATGTCTTTTTTCATCAGGAATTTCTATATATTTTATTTCATAATTGATATCGTCTAAGTTTAAGTTTATTTCCTCTTCTAATTCTCTTTTTATAGTTTGACTTACATTAATTATTCCATTGCAAATATCTTTTTTGTCTATTCCTCCACCTGGGATTTGTAGACAATGTGGAACTGATGTTTTTTCATCCATTTCTCCTAATACTAAATAATTGTCTTTAGTTTCTAGAATTATTCCTCCCCATGGTACATTACATTTGTATTCTTTATCCTTAATTCCAACTCTTTCGTCATACAAGTAATGTGCATAATTGGTTTTGGTTGCTATCATTTTTATTTCATTTTCGTTTTCTTCAATTTTCTCTATAGTATAATCTGGTCCATTATATAAATTAGGATTTTCTTCTACTGCTTTTTTCCAAAATATTTCTATCTTTTCTTTTATATCTTTTGAAAGTTTTGTTTCTCTTTCTTCATATTTTATAATTATTGGTTTAGTAATTTTTATAATATCGCTCATTTATATTTCTCCTTTTCTATATTTATCATACCAAATTATTTTGCAGAGTTAATTTATCTTTTTTATAACCTTACATGGATTACCAACCGCAATACTGTTTGATTCAATATCTTTATTTACAACACTACCTGCACCTATTGTTACATTGTCTCCTATTGTTACCCCTGGAAGAACCACTACATTCCCACCTATCCATACATTATTTCCTACTTTTATTGGTTTTGCATATTCTAAACCTTTATTTCTTAATTCTATATCTATTGGATGACCTGCTGTATAAAATCCGCAGTTTGGCGCAACAAATACATTATCTCCAAATTCTACTTTTGCTCCATCTAATATGACACAATTATGGTTCATATAGAAGTTTTCTCCTACTTCAATATTATATCCATAATCACAGTTGAAATTAGATTCTACTAAAATATTCTTTCCTGTTTTTTTAAATATTTTCTTTATCATTTTTTCTCGTAGTTCTCTTTCTGATGGTTTTATATTATTATATTCATAACATAAATCCTTTGCTTTCTTCATTTCTTCAATTATTTCATTATCATAATTTGCATTATATAATTCTTGTTTATCTCTTTTTTCTTTTTCTGTCATACATTTTCTCACTTTCATATTAATTTTTAAAAATAATATCATAATTATATTAATTTATCAATAATTTTTTACTGTTATATCGGATACCCGAGGTGTTTTTATTTTAACTTTTCCATCATTTATTGTAATTACCTCATCTGCTATATTCTCTATTTCTTCTTTATGAGTTATTACAATAACTGTATGATTTTTCTTTAGTTCATTCAAAACATTTATAACATTTTGAATCTTATCTGTGTCTAAAGAAGATGTAGCTTCATCAAATATTAATATTTTAGCCTCCTTAAGTAATGTTCTTGTTAAGGAAAGTAGTCTTTTTTGACCACCAGATATATTATGAGAATTTTCATCTATAATTGTATCATATCCTTTTGGTAATGTTTTTATAAATTTATCTATTCCTGTTAATTTACACATTTCTTCTTGCTTTTTTATATCTTTTTCTACTAAATTAAAGTTTTCTCTTATGCTTAAATTAAATAAATATGATTCTTGATTTAATACTGATATTTCTTTTAAGTATGAATTTTTGTCAATTTCTTTGACATCAATATTATCAAGCAAAATTTCTCCTTTTGTTGGTGAATGTAATCTTAATATTAAATCTACAATTGTTGTTTTTCCAGTTCCATTTGTTCCGGTTATTGCTGTTATTCTATTTGGTCTAATAACAAAATTTAAATTTTGTAATAATTTTTCATTACTATATGAAAAATCTATATTTTTAAATTCAATAATTCCTTTTATATTTTTTATTTCTTTTAAATTTTTTTCTTTTATAGTATTGTACTCTAATATTTCTTTTATTCTATTTACTGATATATTTTGGTCTTTTATTGATTGGCTTGCATCCATAATATTTTCACTTGCTGAAAATAAAGAGTCAAAATATGAAATTATTATTAACATTATACCTATAGTAATTTTATTATTTATCATTAAATATACACATGTAAAATAAACTATTGATTTTATTATAATTAAAAAGCATTTTAAAATATTTTGTCTATATCTCTCGTATTTTTTTTTATTATCATATGCATTTTTCCAATCTTCATATATGTAATTGTATTTATCATCTATTGTATTTGTAATATTTAAAGTTTGAATATCTTTTAGTCCTAGTAATGTTTGATTTATTAATCCAATTAATTTGTCGTTTTCTTTTCTTTGCTCTTTTGAATATTTAATACTCTTGTTATTTAAATAATTACTTCTTATAATGTAAATTACATCTACTCCAATTATAATTAATGCTAAATATATATTAATTCTAAAAAAATAAAATATTACTACTATACTTTTTAAAATATTTAGTATAACTTTTAAAATATTATCTGCCATTTCTCCAATATTTATAATATCACTTGTCAAACTATTTATAATTTTACCTGTTGATATTTTCTTTTTATACTCTTCATCAAAATGATATATCTTTTTTACAATTTTTTTATAGATTGTTATATAATTATCTCTAAAAAATCTTTGGTATATATATTTATCAGCATATCCCAATAAGTTGTTCAATATTTTTAAAATAGAATAATTTATAATACTAGCAAGTGCAACTATAATTAATGAATTTGTTAATGATTCTGTTATTTTTGCTACATATGTTGGAATGATTAATTCTATAATGATATTAAGAAAATAAATAAAATAATATGGTATTAGCTTATTTTTATCACTTTCTATTAAATTATAATAATTTTTAATAATATTTTTGCTTTTGTTCATAATAATTTGTTTCTCTCCTTTTTATGTTATTAGATTTCTTTAACAAATTATCTCAAAAAAAGCACAAAAAAACTTGATATTTTAGTATCTAAAAATATCAAGTAATTGGTATTAATATTTCTACAAAATCTTTATAATACACTTCTATAATTGGTGATTTTAATAATCGATAATTTAATGATTTTATATATTCTTTTATTCCTTTATTTATGTTTTCTATTATGTCTTTTGATTCAAAACTTGTTGTTTTAATAGCAAAATAATTGCATTTTTTTATATTTTTAATATTAGAATTATCAAATTCATTTTCTAGTAAACAATAATAGTATGTTTCGTTATTATATTTTTCTAAAAATCCATATCTTTTATTTTTGATAAACTCCGGATATTTTTGTTTTACTTCTTTCCAAAATTCTGGTATTTCTTTGTTTCTATTGTTATAGTTGACTTTTTTTGAAATATAATATAACTTAAATTCTCTATTTTTGTATATTTGATAATCTATATTATAATTTTTTATGTTTTCTTTAAATGTAATTTTATTAAATAATTTTAGTTTATTTTTAGATTTTTTTAGGTCTTTTGGTGTGATTCCTTCAAATTTTTTTAATGCTCTATTATAACTTGATGGCGAGTTATATAGATATTTATATGAGACATTTGTTATAGTTTCTCCATTTAATATATCTGTAACAGAAAGACTTAATCTACGTAGTCTTATATATTCATTTATTGTTATTCCTGTTAGACAACTAAATATACTTTTTAATGTATTTCCATTTAGACCTACTAAATGTGCTAGTTTTGTAATTGTTATTTTTTCTAATATATGTTCTTCTATGTATTCAGTTATTTTATTTAATTCCTCGTAAATATTATACATGTTTTTCCTTTCTATTATATATATCCTAATTTATAATGTATTTCTTTATGGCAATTTGAACATACTAGCATACATTTTAATGCTTCTGATTTATATTCTTTCCATGACATAGTATTTCCTGAACCAAGTTTGAATTCTTTAATACTAGGATCCTTGTGGTGAAATTCCAGTGCATCTATACATTTATCATATCCGCATATACAACATTTTCCACCTAATAATTTTACTGCTTGTTTTTTCATATTATTTCTTAATATTGTTTTTTGATGTTTTCTTGTCTCATTGTCTAGCCTTGTTGATTCTCCACTACATTCATAACAGTAAATTCTTGTAGCACTTTTGGTTTCAAATTTATTCTCGCATATCTCACATATTTTTATCATATTTTCACATCCTTGATGTTATAATTATATAATATATTTTTATTTTTTAATAGCGAACACAATAAAATTTTTTATTTTTATGAATATCAAAAAAGCCTTGTAAATGTTACTTTACAAAGCTTTTTTATTGGCTCCTCTTGTTGGACTCGAACCAACGACCTATCGGTTACTGCACCACACTAATTTTCATTAGCATTATATTTTAAATATAATTTGTAGTCTGGACTTTATCTTTACCATGTCTTTCGATTTAGGTAGGTGGTGTAAAGTCTCTACACATAGCTTTCGCCTTGCTCGGTATTGTCTTCAGCATTACCTGTTAAGAGTTTCACCGACTTAGCCACCTTTTCATCTATAAGTTTCCTTATAGCGCTGCTAACTTTTTAGTCTTGCGACTTGCTCGACAGCCGAGCGCTCTACCAACTGAGCTAAAGAGGAATATATATAAAATCTGGCAACAACCTATCTTTCCAGCAGGGTAACCCGCAAGTATTTTCGGCACATTTAGGCTTGACTTCTGTGTTCGGGATGGGAACAGGTATTACCCTAAGTGTCATCATTACCAGAAAATTGATAACTTATTTTCAGTACTTTTGAATTATACTACATATAATTTCATTTTGCAAGTACTTTTTTATATTTTTTCCAATTATTTTGGTTTTATTCATATTAAATTGTTTTGAGCATCTTAATATTGATATTCAAGCACACTCAAAAATACATAGATGAATTAGTTTCAGGATTTTTCGTTCCGATTA
>ERZ827528.462-NODE-462-length-50191-cov-9.049884_pt1 | contig 50191 bp, 41 predicted proteins | sample MGYA00519768_ERZ827528 | MGnify/ENA primary metagenome ERZ827528 (study PRJEB31778, sample SAMEA3449343) | human gut metagenome | biome: human gut; feature: human-associated habitat; material: faeces | place: United Kingdom | collected 2010/2012 ...
ACCCGCATCGAGACCTATGAGGGCGGCATCCACTACACCGAGGACGGCGGCGAGAGCTGGACGGACCTGCCCGGCGAGACGCCCGTGAGCATGAACCTCTGGGGCTTCGGCGAGAGCTTCGTGAAGGAAGCCGACCGGCGCTTTGCCCGCTGGCTGGACGAGAATCTGGAAAAGAACCCGCTCAAGTGCGAGTATTTCCTGCCGCTGGTGGTCAGTGAGCTCATCGGCGAAAAGAAAGCTGCCGTCAAGGTGCTGCGCAGCACCGATAAGTGGTATGGCGTCACCTACCGCGAGGATAAGCCCGTGGTGGTGGAAGCCATCGCCAAAAAGACGGCCGACGGCCTTTACCCGGAAAATCTCTGGGCTTAATCTGCAAAAAAAAATACGGCTGGGACAGCGTCCCAGCCGTATTTTTTTATCTTTACTGGATGCCGAATCCGTTGAAGGAGTCGGGATATTCGTCCTCGAGCTGCTCGAGCAGGCTGCTGAGGGAGCGGTTGCTCTGACCGTGCTTCAGCTTGGGGTAGGCGCGGAGCATACGGCCCTTGCCCAGCAGATGGGTGCCGCGGCGGGTGCGGGCCTGCATGACCTGCGCACGGGCTGCCAGCTCTTCCTTGAGCTGTTCCAGCTGCAGGAATGCGGTGGTCTGCTCGGCTTTGCCCTGCGCGGCCAGCTTGACGGCCTTGGCCGCTTCGGCGGCGTTGAGGCGGGCAGTCTGGGAGGCGCGGCGTGCGGCCTCCATGGCCTCGTCGGCGCGGGTGCGCATGGTGGAAGCGGCCTCACGAGGCGACAGCTTGTCGTAGCTGTCCCGGGCCTCGGCGGCGGCCAGCTTGAGCTGCAGGCGGCTCTCGTCCATCTTCTGGTCCATGTCCAGCGCGGTGGTGCCAAGGATCTCGGTCATGGCGTCGCTGACAGCATGCATACTGTCGGCCACCTTCTCGAGAGCGTCCAGCTCCCGGGCAAGGTCGGAGGCGGCGATGGCGGTTGCCACCACGTCAGCGGCATACACCGCGTAAAGCAGACACATCAGCACAAAGCCCACCAGCGGCGGAATGATGTTCACCAGCGCGGCAATGGTGGGATGGATGACCTTGACCATCACCATGGCACCCACGCCCCACATCAGCGAGAACTCAAGGCAGACATAGCCGCCGATGTTGAAGGGTTTGTCGGTATAGTCCCACCAGCGGGTGCGGTAGAGCTTATACAGCGCCCATCCGCCCACCAGCTCCAGGGCACTGGGCAGGATGACGCCGCCGAGATACAGCAGCAACAGGTTATCTTCCAGCGGTGTGAGGAAGAAGAGCACCAGTATCATGCCGAAGCCATAGATAGGGCAGACCGGGCCGTTCAGGAAGCCCCGGTTCACCAGCTGGCCGGTGGTGGCGGCGGCATACACCACCTCGACGCACCAGCCCAGACAGGAGTAGATGAGGAAAAACGCAAGGATATGATAAAGCGAGAAACCGCAGACTGTCGTGTTGAGAAAAAACGACAAGGGGACACCTCCAGTCAGTTCTGTTTGCGGACGATCTTATATTCATCGCCCGGCTCAAAGTAAGGGCAGGCCGAAGTGGTATGGGAGAGATAGCGGGCCATCTCGTCCTCATCCAGTGCGCCGCCCTCGGCGCAGTACCAGCTGCCATATTCGTCCTGCTGGTTGTTCAGGCAGTATTCACAAGGGTCAGACATTGCCTTCACCCTCGGCCTTGGCCGAAGCTTCGGCCTCCGCCTGCGCGGCCAGCTTCTTGAGCACCTTCGGCTCCACCCAGGTCACGGAGTCGTCGCCGGCCTTCTTGCGGGCGATGAGGGCCTTGATCTTAATGCCCATCTCGGTGAACATCCCCTCATGCTCGGTGCGGATGTTCCACTCCGGCTCGTTCTCGTGGAGGTCGTAAGTCTGCCAGACGATGTCGTAGCCGGAAGCGGGGAAGTAGGTCAGGCTGTCGCGGAACAGGTCATCGTCGTCGGTCTTGAAGTAGATCTCGCCGCCGTCCTTGAGGAAATCGCGGTACTGGATGAGCTGACGGGGGTAGGTGAGGCGGTGCTTGTTGGAGGAAGCGTTCTTGCTCCACGGGTTGCAGAAGTTGATGTAGATGCGCTGCACGGTATCCGCCGGGCTGAACACGCCGGAAAGCCGCTCGATATCCAGCGAGGCGATCTTGACATTATCCGGCGGCAGCTGAGCGGCGGCGTAAGCGGCTTCCACCTTGCGCTTGGCCAAAATCAGGACCTTATCCGTGATATCAATGCCAAGGTAGTTGATATCAGGGTGCAGGGGGGCCAGCTGGCTCAAAAAGCCGCCCTTGCCGCAGCCAAGCTCCAGGTGCAGGGGCTGCTCCGGCCGGGCATACAGCTCATGCCAGTGCCCGGCATGGGTCAGCGGTTCGTGAACATGGAAATCGCAGGCCAGCAGTTCCGGTCTGGCATAGGGCTTAAAACGCATACGCATACAACAATACCTCACTCATGATAATTCACTAAAAAATTCTGGACATCGGCAAAATCAGTGCAGGCAAGGCTGCCCTGGCAAAAGCCGGGCTTGCCGCCGCCCCGCCCGCCGAACGCTTCATTCAGCGCCTTGCACACCGGGCGCACATCCCCGCCGGGCAGGCAGAGCGCATAGGCGAGGCCCTGCCCGCCGGAGGCCAGCACCGCCGTCAGCGCATTGGTGCGGGCCGATACCGCCAAACAGATCCGCCGCAGTCCGTCGCCGTCCGCACCGTCACAGTGCAGCACAGCAGGCTGGCCGGGCACGGCGGCTTGGGCCAGTGCTTCGGACAATGCGTTCTGCATGGCGGCAAGGCGCTGCTTGAGGGCAGCTTCCGCCGTTTGCAGGTTTTGCACGGCGGGCAGCAGGCGACCGGGGGCGGAGCTTAACAGGGTGCCCACCGCGGCGGCATCCTGCCAGGCGGCAGCAATGGACTGATGCGCACGCTCCCCGCACACAACCGCCAGCCGGGTGCCGCCCTTGTAGCTTTGGGCGCTCAAAATTTTGATGGCCCCCACCTGGCCGGTGGTGGAAACATGGGTGCCGCAGCAGGCGCACAGGTCGGCCCCGCCGGCATCTACCAGCCGCACCGCACCGTCAATTTCCTTTTTGCTGCGGTAGGTCAGTTTTGCAAGGTCTTCCGGCGCGGGGTACCAGCAGCGCACCGGGGCGTCCGCACGGATCACCGCGTTGGCCTGGGCTTCTGCTTCGGCCAGCTGGCCGGCGGTCAGCGGAACGCTCATATCCATCCGCACCGCGGGGGAACCGATGTGAAAGCCCACATTCTCCGCCCCAAACAGGCGGTGCAAAGTGCCGCTTAAAATGTGTTCACCGGTGTGCTGCTCCATATGGTCGCGGCGGCGCGCCCAATCAATGCGGCCTTCCACTGTCTGCCCAACCGGCAGCGCTGCGCTGACAGTGTGGGTGATCACGCCGCCATGCTCCTGCACATCCGTTACAAGGGCGGTGCCCAGCGCACCGGTATCGCAGGGCTGACCGCCGCCCTCCGGGTAAAAGGCGGTCCGGTCCAGCTGCACGGCAAACTGTTCCCCGGCCGGGGTGCAGACAAGCACCGTGGCGGTAAAAGTTTGAACATATGGGTCTGTTTCGTATAGTTTTGCCGTTGCGGGCATGCAAGGTCATCCCCCTTTCGGAATATTTTTACATTATAGCATAAAACGGCAGTGGAAAAAACAGTTCAAATCCGTTATAATAAAAATCAGTTATAATTCCGGCGGCTCCCCGGCAAGGTGGGAGCCGGAAAGGGGGCGGGAACCATATGAAAAAACGAATCTCAGCACTGGTTTTGAGCAGCTGCCTGCTGGCGGGCTGCGCGGGCCAAGGGGCGGCTGCTACCGGCGAAACCGCAGCACCCAGCCAGGCCGTGCCCACCGCGGCACCCCAAAGCCTGACGGTGAACGGCCTGCTGGACACCAGCGCTGCTGTTGGCGCGCTGGAGCTGTATGCCCAGGCGCAGAATGTGACACTGCAAAACAGCTTTGAGACCGAAACGGCGGACCTGGTCATTCTGGATGCCCCGCCGCAGGATGATGGAACCTGGAAGAATCTGGCGGAGAACGAGCTGCTGGCCGCCGCCGCGCAGCGTGCCGGACTGGATACGGAAAGCACCGTCACCGCCCTGCCGGTGGGCCAGAGCCTGTATGCCTATTGGGCGGATAACCGTGTGCTGACCGAGCTTTTGCAGAGCGATGCCGCGCTGGACGACCTGCGCGCTGCGACCTGGGAGGAATGGTTCGATTTCGTAACAGCTGTGACCCATTGGTGCGCGGAACCCGGCGCTGTGCAGGTAACGCTGAACGGCAATGCTTACACCCTGCCCGCTGAGCGGCGGGAGACACTGGCAAACCTGAACGGCGTGTTTGCCGCCCAGGGACCGGAGGTTAGCGGCAACAGCGGGGATGGCGGCGTGGCGGAAAATACCCCTGCGCTGTACACCACCGCCCTGCTGGCGGCGGGGGAGCCGCTGACCGAAGAAAACCTGACCGGTCCGCTGAACGCGCTGGAGCAGGAGCTGCGGCTGGAAGATGCCAACAGCGCCTGGCAGGCCGGCATTGCAGACCTATGGACCAGCAAGTATCTGTTCCAGCAGGGCAATGCCCTGTTCTACCGCGGCTACCTGGCCGACCTGATCAGTGACAGCGGCGCAGCGTTGAGCAGCGCCCAGAAAGACGCGCTGGTGTGGCTGCCCATCAAAAATAACCTGACCGAAGCCGACATTGCCAACCAGCGGTTCAACCTGGCCGGGCTGATGAATTACCCCATTTTGGCCAACCGTGCCTGGCTGGCTATCCCGGCGGATGCCGATGAGGAGAGCGCCCGCGCCGCAGCCGCCGCTATTTTGTGGCTGTACACCAGCAAGGCGGGGGAAAGCGCGTTGATCGACACCCTGGACCTGATCACCCCCTGGGGTACCGGCAGCAACCAGAACGCCGCCGCGGCCATGCAGGCGGCGCAGGTGACAGCCGGTATTCTGCCTGGCGCAGCGCTGGACCAAACCCAGGCCGCCGCATTGCAGCAGGCCCAGCGCGGGCTGTATTATGAAGCGGACGGCATTACCCTGCGGGATGGCCTGTGGGATGAAGATGCCGCCGCTGCCTGGCGCAGCGCCGTGATGGCGGCCCTTGGCGCAGAAAGCGCCGAAGCAGACGATAACTGATGCCCCGGGGTGTACCTGAAAAACAGGCGCACCCTAGATGGGCTTTGCGGAATACAAAAAGTTTTAAGGAGAAGAGAAAAAATGAAGAAGCGTTGCAGCGGTATCCTGATGCCGGTTTCCAGCCTGCCGGGCGGGTATGGCATTGGCTCCATGGGCCAGGCTGCCAGAGATTTTGTGGATTTTCTGGTGCTGGCCGGACAGAGCGTGTGGCAGATCCTGCCCGTTGGCCCGACTTCGTATGGCGACAGCCCGTACCAGAGCTGCTCGGCTTTTGCGGGCAACCCGTATTTTATTGACCTGGATCAGCTGGCTGCGGATGGCCTGCTGAAGCCGGAAGATTACGCCAAAGAAAATTGGGGCACCAACCCCAATTACTGTGACTATGCCTTGCTGTACCAAAAGCGCTACAAGGTGCTGCGCAAGGCATACGCCGCATTTTTGCAGCAGCGCCCGGTGCCGGGGTACGATACCCCCTACAGCGATGACTGGTACCGTTTTACCTTTTTGAGCGATGCCTGGCTGCCGGATTACTGCCTGTACATGGCAATCAAAGAAGAAAACAAGATGTGCGACTGGCAGACCTGGCCTGCCCCGCTGCGCCTGCGCGACCCCAAGGCGCTGGAAGAGTTCCGCACCGGCCATGCCGATGAACTGGGCTTCTGGGCCTTTGTGCAGTATGAGTTCGCCAAGCAGTGGCAGGCCCTGAAAGCATATGCCAACAGCAAGGGCATCAAGATCATGGGCGATATTCCCATCTATGTGGCGGCGGATTCTGCCGATGCGTGGGCAGGCCGTGAGCTGTTTGAGATGGACAGCGAGGGCCACCCCCGCCGCGTGGCTGGCTGCCCGCCGGATTATTTTGCCGAGGATGGCCAGCTGTGGGGCAACCCGCTGTATGACTGGACCTACCACAAGCGTACCAACTATGCCTGGTGGGTGCGCCGCGTGCGCCATGCGCTGAGCATTTATGATATCCTGCGTATTGACCACTTCCGCGGCTTTGATACCTATTGGGCTATCCCGGCGGGGGACAAAAACGCCCGCGGCGGCAAGTGGGAACAGGGCCCCGGCATGGACCTGTTCCGCGCTCTGCGCACCGCTCTGGGTGACCTGCCCATTGTGGCCGAGGATCTGGGTGAAATTTTTGATTCCGTCCGTGTGCTGCTGGCGGAAAGCGGATTCCCCGGCATGAAGGTGCTGCAGTTCAGTCTGAACGGCACCGATAGCTTGGACCTGCCGCATAACTACCCGGCCCACTGCGTGGCTTACCCCGGCACCCATGACAATAACACCCTGCGCGGCTGGCTGGAAAACGAAACCACCCCCGCCCAGCGCAAACAGGCCAAGGCATATTTTGCCCTGACCGAGCAGGAGGGCGAGATCACCGGCCTGCTGCGCGGTGTGCTGGCAAGCCCGGCGGAGCTGGCTATTGTGACGATGGCCGACTGGCTGGAAAAAGGCAGCGAAGCCCGCATGAACACCCCCGGCAACCCGGCGGGCAACTGGCAGTGGCGCGTTGCCGCTAAGGACCTGACCCCCGCGCTGGCGCGGAAGATCCACGAGATGAGCGCACGGTATTTCCGCGCGGAACCCCTGCCGGAAGCGGAGCCGAAAAAGGAAAAAGCGCCCGCCCCGCAGCCCAAGGCCAAGGCGGCTGACGCAAAAGAGGAAAAAACGACAGCACCGGCGAAAAAAGCAGCAAAAAGTGCAAAGTGATTTTTTGAACAGTAATACTTTTATTATTAAGCAATTCTTTGTGTAATGCGGGTATGGGAAAAACATGCACGGTATGGTAAAATGTACAAAGATTTTATGTCAAGTTGTAGCATTACAACATTAGGGCAACATAGAGAACCGAAAAACGCTTTGTTGGATCTTGTATGTTTTACATGGAGGAAGACGCGTCATGCAGGAATTTACTCTGGAACAAATTGGCATGCAGGTTACCGCATTGCAGAATTTTTTTGACCAGGTTACTTTGATCGACCCGCTGGCCCAGGCCGAGGTGGACCCCGCCACCCTGCAGGCCACCGGCCATGCCGATGCTGTGCCTGTGCTGAATGCAGATGGCCGTGGCTGGCAGCCGATTTTGGGTGAGGATACCGGTTTTGTGTTTTACCAGAACATCCAGGTGGAGAACCGCCCGTTTGTGCTGGCTGCCACCTATTTCCTTACGGCAGATCTGCCCGCCAATGACCGCGAGGCAAACGCCCTGCTGCGCCTGCTGGGCCAGTACCGCGAGGAGATGCGCCGCGATTATGTGACCGGTGTATATAACCGTGCGTTCCTGGATTCCACTTACCGCAAAAAAGTGGCAGCTGCTGCCTGCGCAGGCAAGCCGGTCAGCGTGGTTGCTGCCCGCGTGAACGAGTATTGGAACCTGCTGCGCGAGGAAGGCACTCACGCAGCAGATTGCTGCCTGAATACCGCAGCCGGTATTTTGCAGCTGGCTGCCGGGCCGGACCAGCAGAACGCTGTTGTCCGCCTGGAAGACGGCATTTTCCTGGTGGTGAGCGTTGGCACCCCGGCGGCAAAACTGCAGGCTGCGCTGCATGAAGCGCTGGGCGAATCCCGCCGCACGTTCGGCATCACCCTGTCCCGCCGCGGCGAATTTACCGTGTCGCTCAGCTCTGCCGATTGGGGCGAAGCCGGCAGCTGGGACCTGATGGTGGCCCTGGCCGAGCAGCGCCTTTCCGGCTGCTGAAGAAGCTGAAACAAAAGAATAAATCCCCCTTGTGGAGCCATACTAGCTTTGGGAACATTCCCAAAGGAAAAGGCTGTACACAAGGGGGATTTTTTATGCCGGAAAACCAGAATATGCAAAAAACCAGTGATAACGAAGCCATGCTGCAGGAGATCGTGCAGAACACCGAGATGGGCAAAAACACCCTGGATGAGCTGATGGGGCTGACGTATGACCAGAAGCTGAAAGACGAGATGATGCGCCAGAAAAACGAGTACCGCCGCCTGAACCAGCAGGCCCACACGGCGCTGGATGCCATCGGCGCACAGGCCAAGGGTCAGAGCGCCGCCGCACGCATGAGTGTGAGCATGGGCATCCGCACCCGCACCATGCTGGACAAAAGCACCCGCAACCTTGCCACCATGCTGGCGGAGGGCAGCGGCCAGGGCGTGCTGGACTGCAAGCGCGCCGAAACCGACTACCCCCAGGCCAGCCCCGGCGCCCACAAGTTGATGGAAGAACTGTGCGCGTTCCAGACCGGGGCGGAGCAGGCGTGGAGGGAATTTGTGTGAGCAATTAGAAATCAGGAATTGGAGGCGGGGAGGGGCGGCAGCAGAACAGTTTATAATATGCGATGATATTATAAATATCGGTAGGACGGGGTCGCCTGACCCCGCCGAGGGGGCAACGAACTGACAAAATTATTTGTAGGGGACGACGCCCCTAATGGGCGTAAAAATCATTGCACATTTGTTGATAGCTGCGCGGTAGGGCGGCCAGCCCTCTGGCCGCCGGATGAGGTCAAGCATAAATTTTTAGGCTCCGCAACGAACCTAAAAAACATCCGCCCCCCCCTCGGTCTCGGAACGGTCAAGACCGTTCCCTACAGGTTGTTTTATTGTGCATAACGGGCAATAAACGCATATCTCACCCATAGGGGCGCACATTGTGCGTCTGCGGACGTTTGCCTTATTGCCTTAGGTAAGGCCCATCGTCCCCTACAAATAAAATAGCCGCAGCGGTGGGGAAATGACTCCCAGCCGCTGCGGCTGTTTTCGATTTATCCTATAATTTATTCTATATTCTATTATAATTAAAGTTTTTTCGCCGAAGCCTTTTTTTCAAAAAACTGGAAAATCCCCGTAATCGCTACCAGATCGTATCTTTCGTCGGCTGTTCTTTGATCAGGCCGGTGCGGTAGGCGGAGATGAGGCGGTGGAGGTCGGCCACCTGGGCGTACAGATTGGCGCCCTCGTCCATATGTTCCACCAGAACGCGGTCGGTGTGGTTATCGTCCACCACATCCACGCGGGACAAAATATCCAGGTTTTCCTGCACTGCTTTGGCGGTGTTTTCAAATGGCTGGTGGGTGCGCAGGCTCATGCCGTGGCTGGAATACACCAGCGTGTACCCCGCAATACCGGTGCGCTCGTGGTAAGCGCGGCAGAACCCGCCGTCAATCACCAACAAGCGCCCGCCGCCCTTGATGGGGCTTTCGCCGGCTTTTTCCCGCACGGGTACATGGCCGTTCACAATGTGGCAGTTGGCCGTTAAGCCAAACTCCGCCAGGATGCGGCAGCAGATGGCCGCATCATCGTACCAGGTATAGTAGGGATCCTTGATCTCCTTGTGGGTTTCTGGGTCCTCAATGTACAGCCGTTCAAAGGTGGTCATGGCGCTGCGGCCAAACAGCGGGGAGAGCTTGCCGCACCACAAGTACCACAAAAAGTCCTGCCCGCTCTGCCGCTCCGGCGAGCCCTCCGGCGCAAAATAGCCCAGGCGGGCGCGCAGGTCACAGTAATCCAGCAGCGCGCGGCCCCGCAGGGAATGGCCCTCAAACGTTTCGGCGGCAAATTCGCCCTCGTCCGTCAGGGGCACCGCACCGTGGTACAGCAGGCAGCCGTTCTCAATGTGGTATACGCTGCCCTTGGCATACAGGAAGGCAATGTGCTTTTGCAGCTTTTCGCTGTGGCGGAAGGATGCCACCAGCTTGTCCAGCACAAACTTTTCGTCGGCATTCAGGCGGGCCGGGTTCTCTGGATCTACCGTGGGGAAGCTGCGGTCCCGCAGGGGATAGATCTTGCCAAAATAATCCACCGTTCCGGCTTCGTAATCAATGCGGCGTAAAAAATCCCGCCCCTGCATCTTGAAATCCGGGTTGCGGTCGATCACTTCGCACTCCAGCTTCAGCATCAGGATGGTGATGGCCTTGTGCATGACAGCACAGCGGTGCAGCATTCCGTCCGTGTAGGGGCCGCGGGTGGCGTCGGTGTGCGGCATCCAAATGGTCAGATCCTCATTGCCGTAATACTGCTCCGCCATGCGCAGCAGGTGGCGCAGATTGATGCCGTAAAAATCTTCAATCATGCCGTGGTTGTGGTAGGCAAGGGTGGTTTTCAGCACCGTGCAGCAGCACAGCGCGCTGCCAGCGGCGGCACCCATCCACACAACGTCGTGGTTGCCCCATTGGAAATCCACGTTGTGGTGGGTCATCAGTCGGTCCAGGATCAGGTCCGGGCGGGGGCCGCGGTCAAACAGGTCACCAATAATGTGCAGCTTGTCCACCGCAAGGCGCTTGATCAGCTCACACAGGCGGATGATGAAAGCGTCCGCGCGGTCATTGGCGATAATGCTGCCCACGATCTGGCCATAGTAGAGGGTTTTGTTGTGGTCCTCAAAGTGGGCGTGCAGAAGCTCGTCAATGATATGCCCACAGCCCTGCGGCAGGCAGGAACGCACATATTCCCGTGTGTGCTTGGACGAAACAAAGCGGCATACATCGATCAGGCGCAGCAGCGTCTGGCGGTACCAGGCTTCCAGCTCAAAGCGTTCCGGGTAGCGGGCCTTGAGCAGGGGCAGCTTGCGCGCCGGGTAGTAGATCAGGGTGGCAAGCTCGGCACGGATGGCCTTGGGCACGTTTTCACCCAGGACAAGATCAACTTTTTCGCGGATAACACCGGAAGCGGAGTTCAGCAGGTGGATAAAAGCCTCGTCTTCGCCGTGCAGGTCACTGATATAATGCTCAGTGCCCTTGGGCAGCTTGGCGGTGGCTTCCAGGCTGATAACGGCGCTGGCAGCCGCGGCCTGGGTGGGATAATCCCGTGCCAGCAGCGAAAGATACTTTAACTCTGCCACGCTGGTGGTGGGGATAGCAGTGGAATTGGAACCCATGGAACAGTATTCTCTCCTTTTTGAAGGGCTTGAATCAAAGCACGTGATTGTATTATTGTTGCAAAAATTGGTACTTTTATTGTACGCTGTCCCATGCGGTGCGTCAATCGGAAAAGTGCCGAAAAACCTAGTGCTGCATCCGTTATATTTGACTATTTGATAATCCTTGCCCTACAAAATGGCAGGGCTTGCCGGGGGAGGATGACGTTGTAATAGGATAAAATACAGAAAACTGGCGCACCATGCAAACAAAAACAGAGATAACGCGGTTGTGTCTGTACCCGCCCAAGCGCAACCCGGAACCCATATAGTCAATGAATGAGGAGATGCAGGATGAAAGTAAGATTGTGGCAAACAATGTTTTCAATAGAAGAGAGGAAAAATTGGCATAAATACACCGCCCTGCTCAAAAGTAATTGACTTTTTGCGTGGGGAACGGTATGATACGGTTGCAATCAAAAAGAAAGCATCTTTTGTGAGAACGCCGTTACTGACGCCGTTCTCATTTTCTTTATCAAATAGAAATAGCAGCACCGCCCGCGGGTAATACCATATCGCGGGCGGTGCTGTTTTGCTGTAAAAAACAAACCCCGCCGCCGGATGGCGGAGGGGCCTGCGTGTGGATTCTTAACTTGTCTCTTTGTTCTTCGGTGAATGCCCTGTATCATAGTAATAGAGAAAAGAATATAAGTCAATATGTGACGATAAACTGTAACTTTTATAAATGCACTTTTAAATTAAAGTGTAGGTATTACAATGATGTGTGACAAGAGATAAAAAGGATTGCGAACAGGACACCATTCTCATTTTCTTTGTCATGGAGATAACAGCCTGTGGGATGAGAAATCATTTTACAGGCTGTTTCGGTTATAGGGGTATTGCCTCTCGCAGTTCCCTTTTATACTTGTAATATGTATTCCGTGCAATGCCAATGAGCCTGATACAATCTGCATCGCACAGCGTTCCGTCAAAATCCCTACTATATTTTCTAATGGACTCCTTGCAAGCGGCGGCTTTTTTGACTACCAGTTTGCGACCGCGCTCCTGACCTATCTGTTTGCCGTTCAGTTTGGCGGTCAACATTCCTTCTCTGGTGCGTTGGTGCAGGTCGTCAACTTCCTTTTGGGCTTGCGCAAAGGCAAGGCGTATCTGTTCTTTGGCAAGGTCAACGGTGTACTGATTCAGTGCGGCGATGACCGAAGACACAAAGCTGTCGGTGGCGGCATTGCCTGTTTCCGGCTGGGTGTTGATTTGCCGCTGGATGGTCTGGCGGTAGGTCTCCGTATTGATGTGAGGCTCTTTGAGAAAGCAAAGCGTTACACTTTGGGTGTACAGGTTTTCGTATAGTTGGCAACCCTCGTCTGCATTGCGGCTCATACGGGACACGCTGTCAAATACGATAGTGTCACCTGCCTGCACGGTGTGGAGCAGCTTATCCAACTCTCTGCGGCCTTGATAAGTTGTGCCGGTATATACTTCTCGGATGATATGTGCGGTTGGGTACGTTGCCAAAATGTTGCGTACTTGCCGTTCGATATTTTGCTGTGGCGTGGAAATACGGCAGTAACCATATATCTGCATGGCGGTATCACCTCTGAGGCTCGTTAATTTTGATACTGATAGTATACTTACTTTGTCATACGATAGCAAGCAGTTTTGATACTACTTGCGCACAACTTAAATTTGATACTGGAAATGATGGCGGTGGTCGCTTGTGTGACCACCGCCATCGTTCTACTTTTCGCTGTCTGCAAGGTAGCACCAAGAACAGGTTTGGCACTCTGGCATTTCTCCGCACGGTGGTATGCCGGTATCAGGCTCATACGGACAGGAATAATAATCGTATTGCATTGTGAAGCTCCTTTAAAAGTGTACATATAAAAATAGCGGTCTACTCTCACTCGACCATTATCACTGTTGTTATAATTTATTCGGCAACAACCATTTTTTCCATACAGTCGCCGCATATTAGGTTGATGACCTTGGTTGCTCGGCAGCTGTTGCCGCATTTGGGACAAATATATTTGCGGGTACTGCTGGGCTTTTTCGTTCTGGTTTCTGCGCCTGCACCGCTGTTGTCGCCCTTGGGGAGCGTTCCGAGTACATCCAGTAGGTTAAGGCTCTCGACCATCTGGAAATCTTGCCAGCCCTGTTCCTCAACAAAATCCAGAAGTTCAAGGCCGGGGCTGGTAATTGACCAACCATATTTGGGATGGTGTTCGACTTCCAGACCGTGGGTTTCTGCAATGTGCTTGAAATTCTTGTTGTGGTACACGCCGTTATTGCTGGTATCTTTTATACCGTGCTCAGCGCAATACTCGTGTACCATCTCATGGACTAAAACGCCTGCGAGAAAGGCGCACTCCTGATTTAAGCTGGCAGAGCTTATATTGATTTCGTAGCGCCGTTCTTCGCCTGTCTTCCAAACCTTTCCAGTGGTGAAGTGCCCATACGCGCCTGCAGTCTTTTTTAAACTAATAACGACTTCCGGCAGTTCGCCGTCAAAAAAGCGGTTGTTAAGTGCTCGGAACATTTTCTCTAACTGACCTGCCACGCGGCTCGTTTTAATCGTCTGTTTCATTTTCGTTGTCCTTTCGTCTTAAAAGTATACTTTTAAATCCCCGCCGAAGCGGTTTGCAGGTTTGGCCCCTGCCGGCGAAAAGAAAAAGTAAAGCCCCCATCCCGGTGTCAACAGAACATGGAATATCGCAGCACTCCCCGCAAAAGTGCGAGAATATGCCGTGAAAGTCTGTTGACTTAGGGCTGGGGGCTTATATACTTTTTTGAGCGGCAGGGCCACGCTTCTCAATCTCCGCCGCAGCGGTTTATCGGTCTTTTTAAAGTATAAATAACGCTTTAAAGCAAAAATATAATTTTTGCAAAAAAGCATTTTTGGGGCTTGCCAATCCTTGCGAATTGCAGAAAATGAAATTTGTAGGAGGAATCCCTTTTACCGTTATAGCACACGCATAACAATTTTGAATATACAAAATGTATATATTTTCCGTGTGCATACTTTAAACGATATATACATGATGTATTGAATTATGAACGTTTTAAAGGAGGAAAAACATTATGAAACGTTTCTTTGCGTCGGATGCTGAGAGTGATATGCTTATCGCTGAGGCAACCAAAACCTTTGGATTGAAAATTGGAGACATCATCAATATGGCAATTAAAAATCAGTTTCTGCCGATTACGGAACCGTTCCGCACGGAGGCAAGATTTATCTTGCAACGCCATACAGAAGGAGCGTTGGAAGCTCAGGAAATCAAGCAGTCGATGACGCGCGGTATTAGAGCGTTAGGAACGCGCCCGGTGCGTGATGCAGACCGCTTGCAAGGATTTTTTGCCCGGTACCATTTGCATGAGGATGTAGAGAACTGCACCATTACAGAGAATGATGCCTTGTGGGAATCTGCTGTTGAGGTCTACAATATTCTCGGCAAACAGATTTCAGCTGGAGGCATCAGCAAAATTAACGGTGCGCGTTTGGTGGATGACATTTTTGCAGAGTGGGATACTTTGTGGAGCGAAAAGGCTGTGTACGATGTGCTGGCGGCGCTTGCGTTTCGTTGCGAGCCGAACCAGGCGTTCCACTGGTTTGAGGGCATGCAGTTCCTTACAGGGATTGAGCATGATGCAATGGGCCAGTGGTGCTGTACATCGGGTAGAAAAAAATAAGACCTGACACGCCTTTGCGATAGTAAGGCGTACAGGTCGCAGCAAGGGCGGTGCTGATGCTCTGCGTGGAAGTGCAGAACTTGGCACCGCCAATCTTATAGGGGCAGGGACGATGAAAAATCGTCCCGATGGGGGCCGCGGCCCCTCACTGACGGCAAGCGGGTCTTGTCGGCAGCGGGGAGTCCAGAGGGGTCACGCCCCTTTGGCAAGGTAAGCCCGCAAGGGCGGTGGGAGTTTCCGGGGAAACTGCCATACCTTGTATGACACAGCAGTCCGCGACTAAATGCGCTGCTTCATTGTGCAGGGCATTTCAAGGCGTGGACGGAGGGGACATGAACCCCGTAAAGGAAAGTGAGATTACAATGGCAAGTGTAGAGAAGTTTTCAGCGGGCGCAGTCCGTAATCAACTGCGGCACAATCGCCGCGAAATCGAACATTCCGGCAATCCTGACATTGACCCGTCTCGGCAGGGGCAGGACTATGTTCTGTCCCCCGATAGGGGCGTGAGCGATTATGACTATTTTTTGCAGCGCAAATCAGAACTGTACTGCTATAACCGCGATGACGTAAAGGTTATGGCTGGCTGGGTCGTAACAGCCCCGCAGGATTTAGACCCGGAGCGCTACGACGACTTTTTCTGCGCAACATACGATTTTTTGGCAAATCGCTATGGCGAGGAAAATGTCGTGCAGGCCATCGTCCATGATGACGAGGGCGGCCAACCGCATTTACATTTCTGTTTTATCCCAGTAGAGGAAGATTTAAAACACGAGCAGGGCTATAAAATTTGTGCGAACGATGTTCTTGACCGCCGCGAGCTGCGAAATTTTCATCCGGACTTGCAACGCTACCTGAACGAGCACGGTCTGGAAGATGCCTGCGTTATGACCGGCGTAACCAAACGGCAGGGCGGCAACCGCACGGTTGCACAGTTGAAAGCCGAACGCGAGTACCAGCAGGAAGTAGAACGCCCTGCGCTATATTTTGGAAAATCCAAAATTGAGCAGGGGCTTCACTTTTAATAAGGTGCGACCATGAAACAGGTTATATGGATTATCAGCTGTTATCTTTATGGCGCGGCGGTAATTATACTGGTTATACTTCTGCTGTTGGTGTATCTGCGCGGGCAGGTTAATCATCTGCCAAATCCATTTGCCAAAAAGAATCTTGCGTATCGGCAGCCAGCGCAAGCAAGAGGAATCCTATTTGGCAAGAAACTGAGCCTATTGGCCTACTCCCCCGAGCAGGATGAGGGGCATATTCTCGTAATGGGGCCGTCTGGCACAGGTAAGACAAGTGCTTTGCTGATTCCAACATTGCGCAGCTGGCAGGGTACGGCGCTGGTGGTGGATATTTCCGGCGATATTTCAGCTAACGTCAACACACCGAACAAAATCATATTTGACCCGACAGCGGAAAACTGCATCCCGTATGACGTGTTTGCATCAATCAATGCGGTAACGGATGAGACCGAACGGCAGGAACGCTTGGAACAACTTGCCTACCTGCTGTTGCCGGACAAAGCCAACGACAGCGAGGCAGGTATATTCTTTTGTAAGAATGGCCGAAAAATGATAACGGCAGCGCTTATCTGCTACTATGGCATGGGCTGGGGCTTTGTGCAAATCTGCGAGTTTTTCCTCGGCCACGATTGGCGCGGTTTGCTGAACGATATTGTAAAGCAACAAAATCCGATTGCCAATATGTTTATTAGTTCTTTTGTGGGTGCGTCAGAACAGAATACAGCAGGCTGCAAGCAGGCGGCAGACGATGCCTTAAAACTGTTTGCCGCAAACGAAAAAATTAAAAATGCACTTCGAAAATCAGCCAGCTATGAGCAGTCAATCAGCCCGGCTACGCTGGAAACAAACAGTGTTTATATCTATATCCCTGATGAAAAGCTCAAAATTTATGGCGACCTGCTGCGCATTATCACGGCCCAGTCGATGGAATATTTTTCATCCAGACCGCCAGAGCATAAGAAAATGATTCTGTTTTGTTTGGATGAATTTGCTTCGTTTGGCAAGCTGCAAATCACCGAGGCCCTGCGCAAGCTGCGAAAGCGGCACATCCGCATTATGGTGCTGACGCAATCGCTGGCTGACCTTGACATGATTTACGGAAAAGATGAACGGAAAGCTATGCTGGGCAACTTTAAGTTTACTGTTCTGCTCGGCTGTAAGGATACCGAAACACAGGAGTATTTCTCCAAAATGATTGGTGAGAAGCGTTCCCTGCTGGCAATAGACCCAAACCAAAAACCACAGCTTATCATCAAGCCAGCTGACCTTGCACACTTGGAACAAGACCTCTTTGTAATCTGTGATGATGGGGCAATCCGGCTGCGGAAAAATTTCTACTTCAAATAAAAATCACTTTACACATAATTGGTGCGGGCATATACTTTATGCAAGAGGTGCTGTATATGTCACAAAAGCTTAATGAAAATTTTGATTCTAAAATTGCTGTAGACCCGTTTTATTCTGCAAGCAATATGGCTCACCTGCGCCGTGGTATTGATGCGCTTGACGCAGGTAATGGCGTTGAGCATGAAATTATTGAAGATGAAAGCAAAGCAGAAAATGATGATTGATTGGGAGGACGGGCAACCGTCCTCTTTTTCTTTTGTCACAGTTCATTCTTTCCATCAATCAAAAAATAGCAGCAAAAAGCGGGTGACATACACCCGCTTTTTCGTTATAATAGATAAAAATATGTATCTTTGGCTGCAAGTCCGATTTATAGGATGGCGTATTTGCTACAATATACATAGGGTTAAAAAGTGTACTTAAAATTTGGAGGAATCACGATGCCGGATAACAAAAAAGAGCAGGAACGCGAAGAACTTCACCGCGCAATATGGGCGATTGCGGACGACCTGCGCGGGAGTGTGGATGGCTGGGATTTCAAATCCTACGTTCTGGGCATTATGTTCTACCGCTATATTTCCGAGAACCTGACGAACTACATCAACGCGGACGAAATCGCGGCAGGCAACGCGGATTTTGACTATGCCAAGCTGTCTGACGAGGAGGCCGAGCAGGCACGGGATGACTTGGTGCAGACCAAAGGCTTCTTTATCCTGCCGTCTGAACTGTTCGTCAATGTCCGTGCCCGTGCGCCGCAGGACGACAACCTCAACATGACGATGGAGGCCGTTTTCCGCCACATCGAGGATTCCGCCAAAGGCACCGAGAGCGAGGACGACTTTGCCGGTCTGTTCGATGATATTGATGTCAACAGCAACAAGCTTGGCGCTACGGTGGCAAAGCGCAACGCAATGCTTGTCAAGCTGCTGGACGGCATCGGCGCGATGAAGCTCGGTGAATACAAGGAAAACACGATTGATGCGTTTGGCGATGCGTATGAGTACCTGATGAGTATGTATGCCTCCAACGCGGGCAAGAGCGGCGGCGAGTTCTTCACTCCGCAGGAGGTTTCGGAGCTGCTGACCCGCCTTGCCGTTGTGGGCAAGACCGAGGTCAACAAGGTCTATGACCCGGCCTGCGGCTCCGGCTCCCTGCTGCTGAAAGCGGCGAAGATTCTGGGCAATGTTCGCCTTGGCTTTTTTGGACAGGAGATCAACCTGACTACCTACAACCTTTGCCGTATCAATATGTTCCTGCACGATATTGATTTTGATAAATTCAATATCGCCCACGAGGATACGTTGATTTCGCCCCAGCATTGGGACGAGGAACCCTTTGAGGTCATCGTCAGCAACCCGCCATATTCTATCAAATGGGAAGGCGATGATAACCCGGTCTTGATTAACGACCCGCGTTTTTCCCCCGCGGGTGTGCTGGCGCCGAAATCCAAAGCGGATTTGGCCTTTATCATGCACTCGCTGGCATGGCTGGCGACCAACGGCACGGCGGCTATCGTCTGCTTCCCCGGTATTATGTATCGCGGCGGCGCGGAGAAGAAGATTCGCCAGTATCTGATTGATAACAACTTTATCGACTGCATTATTCAGCTGCCCGGCAACCTGTTCTTTGGCACCAGCATTGCAACCTGTATTATGGTGCTGAAAAAGAGCAAGGCTGAAAACAGAACGCTATTTATTGATGCCTCGAAAGAATTTGTTAAGGTTACAAACAACAACAAGCTGACTGAGGACAACATTGCAAAAATCGTGGCCTCGTTCATTGACCGCAAGGATAAGGACTATTTCTGCCGTCTTGTGTACAAGGACAAGATTGCGGAACAGGATTATAACCTGTCTGTATCCACCTATGTGGAGCAGGAGGACACCCGCGAGGTCATCAACATTACCGAGCTGAACGCAGAAATCAAGCGCATTGTGGCGCGGGAACAGGTTCTGCGTGATGAGATTGATAAGATTATTGCGGAGATTGAGGCCGGGTGATGGAACAGCCATTTGAAAGATAAGGGGAAAAGTGGTTGGTGTAAAAAATGCAACAACCACTCGGCATAGAGTAATTGAAAAAGCCTACTGGTGATAAACTGATAATGCGTTGTAAGTTATCCGGAACTTTAATGTAGTTACGAACAAGAAGGAGATAAACCATGTCAAGCGTAGCATTTTCTGTGATATCTGCAATTATAGCGGTTGTCGCGTTGATACAAACGCAAAGTCAGATAAAGCTGAGCAACAAGCACCAACTTTTTGAAAGAAGACTAAATAACTTTTTTGCGTTTTATGGTTTGTATGAACTTTATAAAGAAAATAAAGTTATACTCGAAAGAACGAGAAAAGATGAACCACTATTTGCCATTGATAATGAATGCGGATGGCTGACAAATAATTCTAATTTAGAAGTGTGTATGGAAGCAATGCAGAGACCAAATTCAAGTCTGGCCCGCAATGAGTTTTTGACGAAGATGGAAGAACTGAAGAAACTTGCAATGGAAAGCCGGTTGATATTTCCAAAAGACTTAGGCGAAAAGATGGCGTTATTTATTTGCGAATATGAAAAATTATTACAAAAAATGTATAGATATAAATTATTGTTGGATGAAATGGAAGAGCAAAGGGATAAGATGGATTTAACGCAGTCCATAAAGTACTTTGGAGAAGAGAAAAGAAGAAGTGAATTGTTAATGACGTATGCAACGCTGAAAGACGCATTTGAAGGACTGGAAAAAGACAGAATTGTAGAAAGAGTAGAGAACTTGATAAAATTGGAGCCGTAAAAGTTATAGAAAGTGAATATAAGTAATGAACGAAATAAACAATTTGATACAAGAACTTTGCCCGGATGGCGTTGAGTATAAGGAACTAGCGAAAGTCTTAGTCATAAAAAATGGAAAAGATTATAAAGGCTTTGGAAGCGGAGATGTACCAGTTTATGGGTCTGGCGGAATAATGACATATATTGACCACGCTGCGTATGATAAACCATCGGTTTTAATTCCGCGAAAAGGCTCGTTGGATAAACTGTATTATGTTGATACACCGTTTTGGACAGTTGATACAATTTTCTATACAGTGATTGATACTAAAGTTGTAGAACCAAAGTACATTTATTATGTATTGCAGAAAGAACATTTGGAAAAGCTGAATAAGGCTGGCGGAGTTCCTAGTTTGACGCAAGCAGTTGTATCAAAGGTTAAGATACCTGTTCCGCCATTGCAGGTCCAACGTGAAATTGTCCGGGTACTGGACAATTTCACGGAGCTTACAGCGGAGCTTACAGCGGAGCTTACAGCACGCAAAAAGCAGTATGAATACTACCGCAACACGCTTTTGACTTTCAGCACTCACAAAGAGGAAACATTTGGAACGAAATGGAGGATGTTAGGAGAAGTTTGCGATGTTATTACAGGGGGAGAACCGCCAGTAGACTGCATTAAAGGCGAAAATGGTGATGACAACCATTGCTATCCAGTGTGGGGAAACGGAAAAGATGTCTACGGATATTCTGCATCATATAAAGTAAATAAGGACGCAGTTGCAATTTCTTCTATTGGTGCAAATACAGGGACGGTATACTTTAGAAAGGCGTTCTTTACCCCTATAATTAGATTGAAAGTTGTTATTCCGAAAGATGATACTGTAAATACCCGCTACTTATTTCATGCTCTGTCTGCAATGGAAATAAAAAGTAAAAGCAGTAGCGTCCCCAACATGAATGCAAGCGAAATAAAATCACTAAAAATAGCTGTTCCGCCCATCGAGAGACAAGTAAAAATTGCAGAAACATTGGATAACTTCGATGCCATCTGTTCTGACCTTAACATTGGTCTGCCTGCGGAAATTGAAGCCCGTAAAAAACAGTATGAATATTATCGTGATATGCTCTTGACGTTTGCTGCGGCTGACGACATAATCTTGACAGACAGACAGACAGACAGACAGACAGACAGACAGACAGACAGAGCATAATTAAGCTCTTGCAGTACGTGTTTGGATATGCGAAAATTCCGCTGTCTGATGTAGGCCCGGTATGTATGTGTAAACGTATCATGAAAGCCCAAACGGCGCCTTCTGGTGCAGTGCCTTTCTATAAGATTGGAACTTTTGGAAAAACGGCAGACGCATTTATATCAAATGAATTGTTTGACGAATATAGAAAAAAATACAATTTCCCGTCAAAAGGAACAGTGTTGATTTCGGCAGCAGGAACGATTGGCAGAACCGTGGTCTATAATGGCGAGCCAGCGTATTTTCAAGATTCCAATATTGTTTGGATTGACAACAACGAAACACTTGTGACCAATAAATATCTTGCGTATTGCTATTCATTAAAACCATGGAATGTGGCCGAGGGCGGAACTATTCAACGGCTTTATAATGATAATTTAATGAAGGCAATCATAGCGGTACCATCAATCGAAGAACAAAATCGTATAACAACAATCCTCGACCGTTTTGACACTCTTTGCACCGACCTTTCCTCCGGCCTGCCCGCCGAAATCGAGGCAAGGCAAAAGCAATACGAATACTATCGGGATAAGCTCTTAACATTTAAGGAGTTGGGTGCATGAGCACTTACAATGTAGTTGCTGCCAGCAATGAAAGTACCGTTGTAACAGAATACGAACCGCAAAGTAAGCGTTCTGATGCCTACCAGAGCGAGGCTGCGCTGGAGCAGGCGTTTATCAGGATGCTGGAGGAGCAGGGCTATGCCTATCTTCCTATCCACGATAACGCTGACCTTGTGGCAAACCTGCGCCGTCAGCTGGAGATTCTGAACAATTATACCTTTACGGATAAGGAATGGGATAACTTCTTTAAGGATAAAATCGCTAACGCAAACGATGGTATCAAAGAAAAGACCCGCCGCATCCAAGAGGACAACATTCAGAACCTGACCCGCGAGGACGGCTCTACGGTCAATATTACGCTGCTGGATAAAAAGAACATCCACAACAACCGTTTGCAGGTTATCAACCAATATGTGGAAAACAGCGGCAACTATAATAACCGCTATGATGTCACGATTCTGGTAAACGGTCTGCCGCTGGTTCATGTGGAATTGAAGCGGCGCGGTGTGCCTATCAAGGAGGCATTCAACCAAATCAGCCGTTACCAGCGGGACAGCTTTTGGGCGGGCAGCGGGCTGTATGAGTATGTGCAGATTTTCGTTATCTCCAACGGCACGAACACGAAATACTACTCCAACACGACCCGCGACAGCCACATTAAAGAGAGCGCCGGAACGACCCGAAAGAGCAGCAAAAAGACAAGCAACAGCTTTGAATTTACGTCCTTTTGGGCGGATGGAAAAAACCGCGTCATTCCCGATTTGGTGGACTTTACCCGCACGTTCTTTGCCCGCCATACGCTGCTGAACATCCTGACGAAGTATTGCGTCTTTACGTCCGAAGACCTGCTGCTGGTGATGCGTCCGTACCAGATTGCGGCGACCGAGCGTATTTTGTCCCGCATTGAGGTTTCAACCAACTACAAGCAGACGGGAACACTGGCGGCAGGCGGGTACATCTGGCACACCACGGGCAGCGGCAAAACGCTGACCTCCTTCAAAACGGCGCAGCTGGCGTCCAACCTCCCCTATATTGATAAGGTTCTGTTCGTGGTAGACCGCAAGGATTTGGACTACCAGACCATGAAAGAATATGACCGCTTTGAAAAAGGAGCGGCCAACGGCAACACCTCCACGCAGGTGCTGCAACGCCAGCTGGAAGACCGGGACGCCAAGGGCAACCCGCATACTTATAAAATCATCATCACAACGATTCAAAAGCTGGCGCTGTTTGTTGCCCGCAATAAGGGACATGAGATTTTCCAAAAGCACGTTGTCTTGATTTTTGATGAGTGCCATCGCAGCCAGTTTGGCGATATGCACGAGGATATTGTCAAGTATTTTAAGAATTATCACCTGTTTGGCTTTACGGGTACGCCGATTTTTGCGGCCAATGCCAGTACGCGCGGCAAACCTACGCTGAAAACCACCCCGCAGGCGTTTGGCGGTGAGCCTGATGCAAACGGCAAAAAAGTCTTGCCGCTGCATACCTATACGATTGTTGACGCTATCAACGATAACAACGTTCTGCCGTTCCGTATTGACTATGTGGATACGGTCAACCGCAAGGCAGGCATCGGCGATAAGCAGGTTAAGGCCATCGACACTGAAAAGGCACTTGCCGACCCGCGCCGTGTAAAGGAAATCGTCAAATACATCTTAGAGCATTTCGACCAGAAAACAAAACGCAACGGTAAGACGTATTCTTTCCGTGCGCTGCGCAATATTGAAGCAGTAGCCACCGATAAAACGCGCGGGCAGGTCACAGAGGTCAAGGACAGTGTACGTCTGTCGGGCTTTAACTCCATCTTTGCGGTCAGCTCGATTGCAATGGCAAAGGCGTATTATCTGGAATTTAAGCGCCAGATGCAGGATTTGCCCGAAGCAAAGCGTCTGCGGGTAGCAACGATTTTCAGCTACGCCCCCAACGAGGACGTGGAAGATGCAAACGGCATGCTGGGCGAGGAAAACTCTGACGATACCAGCCAGCTTGACGCAGGCTCGCGGGAATTTTTGGAGTCTGCAATCAAGGATTATAATGCACTTTTTAAAACGCATTATGACACCTCGGCCGACAGATTCCAGAACTATTATAAAGACCTTTCCCTGCGCATGAAAAACCGCGAGGTTGACATCCTGATTGTCGTAAATATGTTCCTGACGGGCTTTGACGCTACCACGCTAAATACGCTCTGGGTGGATAAAAACCTTGTTATGCACGGCTTGATACAGGCGTTCTCGCGCACGAACCGTATCTTAAACTCCGTAAAGACATACGGCAACATTGTCTGCTTCCGCAATCTGGAGGAAGAAACCAACAAAGCCATTGCCTTGTTTGGTGACCGCAATGCGGGTAGTATCGTTCTGCTGAAAAACTATAAAGCCTATTACGATGGCTATGACGAGGACGGCAAACACCACGACGGCTACGAAGAACTGATTGCCAAGCTGCAAGATAAATTCCCGCTGGGGCAGCCCATTGTTGGCGAGCAAAACCAAAAGGACTTTATCGCGCTGTTTGGCGCAATCCTGCGAATGAGGAATATCCTTACCTCGTTTGATGATTTTGCAGGCAATGAGCTGCTTGCCCCGCGCGATATGCAAGATTACCAGAGCAACTATATTGACCTATACCAACAGCTGCGGCCTAAGAACCCTGATAAGGAAGTCATCAATGACGATATAGTTTTTGAGATGGAGCTTATCCGTCAGGTGGAAATCAATATTGACTATATCCTTATGCTGGTTGCCAAGTATCACGATAGCAACTGCGAGGATAAAGAAATTCTTGTTGACATCCGCAAGGCCGTGGATTCCAGTATGCAGCTGCGCAGCAAGAAAGACCTGATTGAAAACTTTATTGCAACGGTCAATACGGCTACTAAGGTGGATGACGACTGGATAAAGTTCGTCACCGAGCAAAAGAAAACCGACCTTGATACACTTATTGCGGAGGAAAAACTCAAGCCGGACGAAACGCGCAAGTTTGTGGATAACTCTTTCCGCGATGGTGTATTAAAGACTACCGGCACAGACGTTGACCGCATCCTGCCGCCGGTCTCGCGTTTTGGCGGCGGCAACCGAACGGCTAAAAAGGATGGAATTATTGCAAAATTGCAAGCGTTCTTTGATAAATATTTTGGGCTAATATAATGCAAAAAAGATAGTGACATTCTGTGCGAATCGAGGCATAATATATATGTAACCTCGAAGAGTATATAAAAACTTACGCGATTACATTTAAAATTGAATATAGGCCAATAAAGAGCCTGTACAAAATTTATTGCATCCCTATTGCGGAATTGCAGTTTATGTTTGTGCAGGCTCTTTTTTTGTACATTGAAAAAAGAATAATACGCATCATCGGCAACCCTGTGATGGATGATAACTGCAAAATGGTTGCAAAGTTCAGAGCGATAACTTTATGAGCAGTGCCAACTTTTGGGGAAAGTGTCAACCTGCCTGTAGCTTATCTCCAGAACGTAAAAGTGCTGCTTACCGCTATGTTGCTGACGTTCTGAACGAAACGTCCCGCCCAAGATTTAGCACACAGCCAATAGGGAACATGACAGCCTGCTTTTTGGGCTGCAAGCAAAATGGCGCTAAAAATGCAGAGGGTAAAAGCAACGCACAACTTTCAAAATAAGAGGGAAGTGCCTGCCCTACATGAAAGCTGTGTTCAGAACGTAAAAAAGCAACCTACCATTGCACTACAGACATTCTGGGTGAAGTGTTTCAGCCTAAATCATAGTGCTCAAAGCGCCCAAAAGTGCATGGCAGTCAACGCTTTTGGCTATAACGAAAGGTGGCGTTAGAAATGTAGGAAAAAACACCAAACATAAGGAAGTTGCTTCCTTTCAAGATAAGATGAAACCATTTGCCAGCCAGAAAGTTGTGTTCAGAACGTAAAATGCTATCAATGACTACATGGTTAATAAAATGGACAGATAACCTATTACTAGTAGAGCAAAAAGCTGCACGCTGCAATGGAAGCGAGTAAGAATTTAGGCATAGCAATAAGGCAAAGGGTTCCATCAAAGATACAGCTTATTTTTCCCCTATGCAGACCGCGAAGCGCGAACTTATAGGAAAAGATAAGAAGAAACTTTTAATTTTAATGTGAAAGAAATAAATAATGAAAGATATAGCAGTTAGCTCTTATTTTCTACCTATCATCTCCGCGGAGCGTGAACTTATAGGGAACAATAAGTTGTTTCTTATTTTTTCCTATTTATCCCGCGAAGCGCGAACTTATATAGGAGGAAATAAGGAAAAGCGGATAAACAAATGGAAAATTTATGGGTTAGGATGCAACTTTCCGCAATACTCCTTATTTAATTCAATGATATTTCATGAAATGAATAACATTGAACAATATAAGATGAGAGACTTGGCATTTTTGAAATGGAAAGTGTAGAAATATAACGACATATAATTAAATATTTAGAAAGGAAATATTTTCCAAAAATACACAAAGTATCATGGAATCACCCCTAAAGTATCAAGGAGCAATACAATGAAGAAAATGAGCAAACAGGACGTTGAAACTGTCATTTTTGAGAATGCAAAAACTGGCGAGGCATTAGAGTTTCAGCACGAGCAGCACAAAGCCGAGTACGGGGCAAAGCATTTTTGGAAAGCAGACAAAAAATTCTTTGAACTGCTTTCAACGTTTTCCGCGGCAGAAAGCAAGGTGGTGGCATATATCCTGCAAAAAACGCAGCCCACAAAGAATGAGTTTATCGGAGCCTATAAAACCATTGCTAGAAAACTGGAATGCGATGTTACAACAGTTCGTAACACATTCAAAAAGATGATGGAAAATGATATGCTGGCTAAGACTGATGACGAACGGATTTGGATGCTCAATCCAAGATTGCTGGTAAAGGGCGATATTATTGTTAAGGCACGGTTGATGTCAAAGTATGATTCACTGCTTGGCCGTCCATTGAGTGACTGGATTATAACCGATAGCAATGGCAATGACCCGTTATTCCTGCCGATAGAATATCCAACACCAGAAAGCCTGGATACTGCAAAAAGCGATTTTATTAAAGTGTATCATTTATTTTTTGAAACTCTTTCCGGGCTGGGAGGCAAAGAATCCGAGGTGTTAAATTTTTTGGTGTGTGCAATGCGAAACAGTGATAATACATATACTGGGCCGATGAAAAAAATTGCAGAAAATGTAAATTGTTCGAAAGCCACTGTACAGAGAGCGATGGACACGCTTACAGATAAAGGATTTGTTGCGATGGAATTTGATTGTGTATGGCGGATTAACCCCTCTATGGTTATCAAGGGAAACCGCAACAAGGAAAAGGTACTTATGGACGAGTTTCTGGCGACTCAAAAGGAGTATGACAAGAAGCGGAAAGCGCGTAAGAATGGCAAAAAGCAGAAGACGGTTAAGGGCTAAGAGAAAACAGTATAGCTATGCTGCTGCTTTGATGAATTTATAGGCAGCATGATTATGATTTAATCCATCTTGCTACGGTCTTGGCATCTATGCCGTATAACTGCGCTATGTGGTACATGCTGGCTCCTGATTGATACATTGCTTTCATCTCGGCCTTATAGTCTGGCACGGCATCAGGCGCGTGTAGCAGGTCATGGAGAGATAGCCCCAGCAGAACGGCAAGTTGCAGAACGTATCGCAGTGCAACGGATTTGCTGCATAGTGTGGCGTGCAGCTGCTTGGTAGATAAGTCGGCTGTGGGAATATAACTGCCATATAGATTTAAAAGTGCAGTTTCAATTTTAGTGGCGTATGTACGTCCACCGGTTAATGAACGCCAGCCGCGGGAACGCAATGCACTGTCAAGGACGGCGTGGTAAACAGAGCCGTCCCTATAATCAAAATTGGAATCTAAAGTATCTTGTAGCAATAAATCTAATGCCAGCAGACAATCCGGCACGGGTTCTGCTGGCAGCTTTTTTAGCTGCATAGTAAATGTTGCAGGAAATAGTTCCTGCTGCCGTGCGCTGTTGTATGTGACATCGGTATCGACAAGCCAGCAGCGATGTTTGGTGCAAATCTGCATATCCGGCAGTTGGTGGCTGCGATGCCAATAAGGCTCACCATATAGTTGCAAATCCTCTTGATAACAGACGGGACAATAGCGCATGACGGAGCAATGATTACCGTTGGCTTGGGAAATGCCCATTCGATGTACAGCTAATGGATTGCCATTGACAACATAGGCATAAGAGGAGCGCTTACGCTGAGTAGGGAAAAATCGCGCGTAATAGGGATAAAATGTGTGCTGCATTACAACATCCTTTGCAGACAAGAACCCTTGCGGAAGCTGTGCCAACAGCGCCTTTATAGGCCCGCAGAGCATCAGACTGGGAGCACAGAAATTGTCCCCATATAGCTGCCGTAGGGTGTGCTTAGCACAGTAGTTGCCACTGTGAACATGGTAGCGGCAAATGACGCTGTACCATAGTTCATCAGGGTACGGCGAGGGAAAGAAGCTAATCATATTGCCACCTCGCCTTTGATATACTCAGCATAAGCAGATACAGGTGATTCGCCGTTCTTTTTTGCTTTTTTGAGTAACGCCCGTATATCATTTCCAACAATCTTGGTGGGGGCTGCGGAACCTACGGATACCTCCGGCGCGGTCTTTGTCTGCCGCTTGGCTACGGATTTGGTGGAAAGCTCACTGATGTATTCGGATACCATCCCCAAGTTTCTTAAAAATGCACTTTCAAAGACTTCTAAATCCAGCTTTTCGCGCCCATCAAGAATAGCTTGCTTTTGGGCATTATATAAGAGCTTGGCGAGTATATCCGGGATGCCCTGTGTCTTGCGATACAGCCAGTTTGCAAGCTCTGGTGTCAGGTCTGTGGCATATTGCGTGTACTGGTAATGCCACAGCCCATGCAGGAGCAACGCAAATTCCTTATCATTGGGCAGACGGTCATAGACAAGCCCTGTGGTTCGCCGCGCAGAGCGGAACTCCTGTTGTAATACCTGCAAGACGCGAGGCGTTCCGACCATGCAGATACTTACTCCTGCCCCGTTGATAAGGTGAACGAGAAAATTTAAGAAACGTATACCGCCATCGCTTTTACGATAGGCAATGTTCTGCAATTCGTCTATCACCAGCAGGCCAATATGATTGACCCGTACAATTTGGTTGAGCTGGCTGACAAGGACATCAATGCTCAATCTGCGCGATAGGGCATCTTTTTGATAGCTGGTTCCAACCAAACTGTCGATTTGCAGGTAAATATCCAAAATCAGTGCTTTAATGGACGCATCGTGCGGGGTTTGCACGACTAGATACGGAATCTGATGGCAATAAAAATTTTGCCCGTGATACGAAGTGTGTTCGATAACCTGCGGGAACAATGATAATACGCGTTGCAATGCGGTGGACTTGCCAAGTCCTGATACGCCAATGACAGAAAAAGAATTGCCGCCGCCGATGGATGCTGCAAGAGCATTGCCGTGCATCAGTGAGTAACCGTTCTGGAAAGCGGCAGCTTCGCTCTGGGGTGAATATTGCCCATAGCAATGCTGCATGGCAGTGTAGATTTCACAGTACAGGTCAATCGTCATGGATAGCGGCTGGTAAAACTCGTATAGAGAGGACAACAGCTGCAAGCGTTCCCCGGTGCTGCGGTCACGGTCACTATCGTTATAGGGTGGGATGACTGCCAAAGCATGAATCAAGTCTTTGCCGGACAGCATCGGAGGCAAGGCTTCAATAAAAGGATTATTGTCGTAGAGCGGATTTGCAATATAATCAGCGTGCATCGAAATCGTCCTCCTGTTGCTCGGCCAGTAAATCCATCAGCGATACGCTTTCTTGTTTGCGGGCTGTGCTGCGGTTGCGTTGTATCTGCCTGCTGATATTGCTGCGGTCTGGCATTGTACGTTCGGAGCCGTCTGCAATGGCTTGTATATCGCTCATGAGGTCGAGTTGTGCCTGCAATTCCTGCTTTTTCCAGTCAGTACGTTCTATCTTTTCCTGCTGCTGTGCATCAGCAATTTCTGCCAGCGATTTGCCAAGATAGGCTTTTTGAGCCAAATCAAAAGCCGAGTAAGTGCCATTTTCGTATAGCCAAACAGTATCCATACATTCCGGCGCATAGGCAATCTGTACAGTTTCCCGTCCACCGAGACCGGCAGAAACGAAACGCTTTTTAAAAGTGCAGTTTGAAAAGCGGAGGCCGAAAATTTCCAGACCGCGCTGCGTGATTTTTCCCTCAGCACGGGGCAGTAGCGTATAGAGCAGTTTCTTGTCAGTGGCTTCCTTTACTGGACAATCATCCTGCGCCTCACAAAACGACCAGATACTTGCGGCCAGCGGCGGTGTGTTGGATTCTATCATGGCAGGTGTGCGGGTAAAGCCTGTCTGCACAGATTTTGAATTATAGAACAGGACGCAACGCAGAACAACGGCGGTAAATTGCTCCAAATCCAATGTACCTTGTCTGCGGTAGTCTGGCGCACCGCGTTCCTGCGTGTTGGATTCGATGACACCCTTGCCTTTAAGCAACGGTTTGTAGGCACTCTGAATCAAATCAAACAGCTTTTCAACTACACCTTTCAAATCCGGGCGATACGCGGGAAGATTTTCAATCTCGATGTGGTAACTCTCGCACAGATTTTCCAATGTCCCGGCCACAAACTCGCTGCCTCGGTCTGTCACAATTTTGGTGGGCAGATGATGGCTCGGCCAGTCTTGCGGGTCAATGTCTATCCCGTGCTGATGGCAAAAACTGACCTTGTCTGTAAAAGTGTTCTGAAGCAGCAGACGCAGCGCGTATTGCCCGCCCTCTAAACCAACATAAACGCCGGTAATCAGGCGGCTGTAGGCATCGACCATCGTGTAAATGACAGGTCGGCCAATAGGTTTGCGGGAAAGGCGGCTGACGATGTAGATGTCGGCAACGGTGGCATCGGTCATATACACGCCGATGGTGTGTGCATAATCGCAGACCGAGCCAGTAAACGGACGATGATTGCGCTGATAGGCTTTAAGTCCCTGCCTGCTGATGGTCTCGCTGATGGGGTCGCGGTTCTTACGAAAGAAATAGCGGAACTGCCAGAACGTGGGATATTCCGGCTTCAATGTGCCGTGTGCATCGCAGTATTTCGCCCGTAGCATCATCTTGTAGGCAGTCTGCAAGCTCTGCCGCTGTGGGGTGTAGTAATACTTGTTCAGCGCCCAGCGGATGGCCTTTTCATCGGCAGTAAGCTCATGTTGTTCTGGCGCGGGACGCTCTGCGGGTAAAAGTGCATTTTTACTTTGGTATACCCAATAGCGCCAAAGGTATTGGAGTACCGTGCGACGGGCAATGCCATGCTCGGCAGCAATCTGGCGGACAACCTCGTTGCGATGGGATTTATCATAGATACAGGCATCCTCCAACAGCGGCGCAATCAGGTCGAGCTTGCGATTGCGCCCCTCGCGCTGGCGGTTGGTGATGTCCTCGTCCAGAACGAAAACAGAGTATGTTTCGGCAGGGACGGGCTGTAATTCTGCAAGCAAATCCGATGCAACGGGGTACGGCATCCGAAAGTGCTGGCAGCTGACAACATAGCTTTGTTCTTCTCCACAGAGCAGGACACGGACGTGCTCGCCGTTTTCAGCGGCAAGGATGTCAAGATTCCTCATGGCTGGTATCCTCCTTGTCGATGATGATACCCCAATCGGATATGCCTTGCTGCTGCCAGTATCGGCGAGATAGCTCCAGCTTTTCCGCAACCGAGGGGCGGCTTAAATAAGACCGAAAGACGGCTTCGCGAATTGCCGTATGCCCATCGTCATAGTGCAGAACAAAATCTGTGGTGTAGGTTTCGCTGGGAAGATTTAAGTCGTTGGCAGGAATATCATTGCAGAGGATAGGAACATTACATTCAAATTGAAAAATGGCAGGTTCAGCATCCAGCATTTTCGCGGCGGCAAGCTGCACTTTGTCGTACAGGTGACAGACAGCTTTGCATTTGGTGAGCATGATTTTGGTACAGCGCTCTTTTTGGACTTGTTTTCGCATTTCTTTGACGCTCCTTAATGTAAATTTGGGGCGTCCGTTCACCGAAGAAAAAGGAAAATCACCTGTGCCCTTTTGGGGCAAACCTCTGTTCCACATTTTCCAAAAATCGAATTGAAAAGAGCGAAATTTGGAAAAAGTGGAATTTCAGTGTGCCTTTTGGAAAATCTTGAATTTTTGCTTGCCTCATGGATTTATCGCTGTAATGGCATAAAGACGTATTAAGAGGCAAAACAGAATTCCACATTTTCAGATTTTCTATTGACCGTACTATATGCGCGGGCACCCGAAAAAATCCAGAAAGGCGCAGAGGAAATCAAGAGAGCGCATAGGAGCTCGCTCCACTCCGTTCCGCTCGCAATCCGCCTAATCTCCAAGCCAACTCCAAGAACATTCCAAGTCCACACCAAGCAAAATCAACGCATTATCTCATGTTTTCCCGCATGGGACAGAATGAGAGAGGATTGGAAACAAAAAAGAAAGCAGGCCCCGGAGCCGGATGGCGGAGGGGCCTGCGTGTGGATTCTTAACTTGTCTCTTTAGTCTTCGGTGAACGCCCTGTATCAATTTTGCCCTTAGTGCTGGGGGTTCAGGATGGTACGCCAGTCAAGGTCGCCGTGCTCCAGGCCGTGGATCAACACCTCGGCAGTGGCAATGTTGGTGGCAACCGGAATATTGTGCACATCGCAGATGCGCAGCAGGTTCATCTCGTTGGGCTCCGAGGGCTTAGCGCAGATGGGGTCACGGAAGAAAAGCAGCATGTCCACTTCGTCGCAGGCGATGCGGGCAACGATCTGCTGGTCACCGCCGTGGCCGCCCGGCAAAAAGCGCTGTACGTTCAGGCCGGTGGCTTCGGCCACAAGCCGCCCCGTGGTACCCGTGGCGATCAGCCTGTGCTCGCTCAGAATCTGCCGATAGGCAATGCAGAACTGAACCATCAGTTCTTTCTTTGTATCATGTGCAACAAGGGCAATCGTCATAAGAAATCCCCCACTTTCTATAAGTTACAGCATAGCATGGCTATGCGTTTTTTGTCAAAAACAGGTCAGCGGAATGCGCTCGCCCAAAATGCGGCCCGCAAGGGCGTGCCCGGCAATGGCGGCGGGGCAGTCCTGCGGCAGGGCGGTGCCTGCGGCACCGGCGCGCTGCAAGGTGCGGCTTTCCGGGATAACGGCAATCAGCTGCAAACCAACGGTGTCAATGCACTCGTCCAGGTCAAACACCGCAGCATCCTTGCCAAAACTGGAACGGGACACACGGTTCATCACCAGCCGCACGGCGCTGGCGGGGCGGCCGCTCTGTAACAGGGCATCCGCCACAATGCGCCCATCCCGCAGGGCAACCGGGTCCGGCGTTAAAACAACCAGTGCGCGGTCCGCCAAGCGGTTGGCGGCGGTAAACGGTGCGCCCATGCCCGCTGCAGTATCCAGCAGGATATAATCAAAATATTCCCGCATGGCCAAAATCAGCCCGGCCAGCGGTGCTGCGCGGACCTCACCGCCCTCATAGGGAGCGCTGATGACCGACAGCCCAGGGTACAAGGGGCTGGGCACAATAGCTTTGCTGCCATCACACCGACCGCACAGAACATCCTCGATATCGTAAACCGTCTTGCCGTATACCCCGGCAATCATGTCCACACTGCGCAACCCGGAGTCCAACTCAATCAGCAGGACGCGGCGGCTCCAGGCACCCAACTGGGCACCCAGCAGGACCGATACGGTGCTTTTGCCCGTGCCGCCCTTGCCGGAGCAGATCATAATGGTTTGCGCGTTCATATGGTGGAAGTCCTCGCTCTCTTGTAGGTGTTGCCCTACAAAGAGAAAACACCCCTTTTATTATTCTATCACAAAGAATACAGCGAAACAACTGCTTTAACTATGGAAAATTGCTGAAATTTGTGCATCGGTTGCCGACAGTTCCTACAAACCCATAAGTTTAATGGAAGCCCCCGCAGCCGCACAAACACACAGATATATACTATTATAAAGGAAAAGCAGGGGACAGTGCAAGTAGTTTTGAAAAGTCATACTTTTGACTTTTACAGAAACAGTTGTCCGATGATGAACGGCTGTTATAGAATGCAAACGTTTGAGCAGTTACAGCGGGTGCGGTTGGTTCCACGCACGGCGCAGGCGGGCAAGGGCGTGCTTTTCCAGCCGGGATACATAGCTGCGGCTGATGCCGAACTGTGCGGCAATCTGCTGCTGCGTCTGCGGGACGGCGCCATTCAGGCCGTACCGCAGGGTCAAGATCTGCTGCTCGCGCTCCGGCAGGGCGGTAACCAGCTGGCGCAGCTGAGCGGCGGCATCCCGCAGCTCGCAGTCTTCTTCCATTGTGGCCAGGTCGGGCAGAACATCCGCCAGGGTCAGCATGCCGCTGTCCGCGCCGGTTTCCAGCGGCTCCTGCAAAGAAACGGTGCCTGCTTCGCGCCGGGTGTGGCGCAGCTGCATCCGTAGCTCGTTTTCAATGCAGCGGCTGGCGTAACTGGCAAAGCGGGTGGTGCGGGTGCAGTCATAGGTATCTACTGCTTTAATCAGGCCGATGGTGCCGATGCTGATAAAATCATCCTGCCCGCCGGAAACGGTATAATACTTTTTTACAATATGTGCCACCAGCCGCAGGTTGTGGCAGATCAGCGTTTCACGCGCGGCGGCATCCCCGGCGCGCATGGCGGCGAAGGCGGCTTGTTCCTCCTTGGCGGAAAGCGGCTTGGGAAAGCTGCCAGTTTCCAGCCGGAGGGCCAGGTAGAGCAGATGCGAAGCAGCCGACTGCAAAAAAAGCCATAAAATCCCGATCATAAGACTTCACCCCTGCACCATGGGTATGCGGGCGGCGGGAAAAAGATGACGCGGGATTTTGGGGGCGGGAGAAATGTGGTAATGCCGATGCGCTGGAAACGCAGTCCACCAACTGCGGTAATAATATTACCTACCTGCTGGAACGGGAAAAAATCCCCTGCCGTAGCATCATTCTGTGCCAGGATGCCACGATGCAGCGCCGCATGGAGATGGGGCTGCGCAAGTACCGCCCGCAGGGGATGGAAATCATCAACTATGCGGCATACCAGGCCGAAGTGGTGGCGCAGGGCAGCCAGCTGATCTACCGGGAAGCAATCCCCGGCATGTGGGCGGTGGATCGGTATGTGAACCTGTTGATGGGGGGAAAAAAAATCCCCCGTTTGACGGATAACGACGCCGGGTGCGCCCCCAACGGCAAAAATTATATTGCGCATGATGACATCCCACCGGAGGTACGGGCGGCATTTGAACGGCTGCAAGCGGTTTATGGCACCCAGACCCGCGCGGCCAACCCGCTGTATGCCAGCAAATAACCGTTGAACATTCTTGCTAATTGTTGTATAATATTGAACATTCTGGATTGAAACGTGCAACATATGGCACGGGCACAGAGGGAAAGGAAAACAGAATGGAAGTTACAACAAAAAAGCAGAACAGAAGAAAGATTGTCATTGGCGTGTTGATTGCCGTGGTGGTGCTGGTGGCAGCGGTCATTGCGTTTGCCAGCAGCTACCTGGTCAATTATGCCATTGGGCGCAGCGGGGACGGCGGTGACCGTGAGGTGGCGCTGGATGTGGAAGCCCCCACGGATGGCGTGGAACAGTTGATTGCCGAAAACCGCGCCGTACAAAAGCAGGCCAATGAGGAATTTTTGCAGCAGAATCCCGGCCAGACGGTGCAGATCACGGCAGCGGACGGCCTGCGGCTGAACGGCGTGTATTACCCCAATGCGGGCAGCCACCTGTGGGTGATTGCCCTGCACGGCTACCGCGGCAGCCATACCGGCGTGACCAACCTGGCCCAGCACTACCACGATGCAGGCTACCAGGTGCTGACCCCTGATCTGCGCGCCTGCGGTGACAGTGAGGGCGATTATGTCGGCATGGGCTGGCTGGACCGCAAGGATGTGCTGCAATGGATCGACTGGGTGCTGGCGCAGGACAGCGAAGCTGAAATTGTGCTGCACGGCGTTTCCATGGGTGCCGCCACCACCATGATGACAGCAGGGGAGGACACCCCGGAACAGGTAAAAGTGTTTGTGGAGGACTGCGGCTACACCAGCGTGTGGGATATTTTTTCCAGTGAGCTGAAACTGCGGTTCGGCCTGCCGGAGTTCCCAATTCTGTATACCGCCAGCGCCACGGCAAGAGCCAAAGCGGGCTATGGCTTTAAGGAAGCATCCGCCCTGCAGCAGGTGCAGAACTGTGAAAAGCCGATGCTGTTCATCCACGGCACCGCGGATGATTTTATCCCCTATGAGATGATGGGTACCCTGTATAACGCCAAACCCGGCACCAACAAGGCCACTCTGACCGCCGAGGGCGCAGGCCACGGCGAGGCGATGGATGTTCTGGGTGATACCTATTGGAATACCGTGTTTGACTTTGAAGGCCAGTACATGGCCGGCTGAGCGTTTGCCAAACAAATAATTACATAACAAAAAGGCCGTTGTGCAGTTTGGTTTGCACAACGGCCTTTGAATTATAATTTGAACGATGAAAGGGAAAGCCTGAAAAATCAGAACTTGAAGCTGTCCTTCAGGGTGACGATGCGGTTGTAAACGTGGGGGTTCTTGCTGTCCGGCGTAAAGTAACCGGTGCGCACGAACTGGAACCGCTCGCCGGGCTTGGCATCGGCCAGGCTCTCTTCCAGCTTGGCGTGGTCAATGACCTGCACGCTGTCGGGGTTCAGGTAATCCTTGAAGTCAGCGCCATCGGGAATGCCGTTCATGTTGGCTTCGGTAAACAGCTTGTCGTACAGGTGGATCTCAGCGTCCACGCAGTGCTCGCAGCTGACCCAATGGATGGTGCCGCGCACCTTGCGGCCATCGGCGGGGTTGCCGTTGCGGGTTTCCAGGTCGGCTTCGGCATGGATGGTCACCACATTACCGGCTTCGTCCTTGTCTACGCCGGTGCAGCGCACCAGGTAAGCGCCCATCAGGCGGACTTCGCTGCCCAGGGTCAGGCGCTTGAACTTCGGCGGGGAAACCTCAAAAAAGTCGCTCTTGTCGATCCAGACTTCCTTGGTAAAGGCAACCGGGCGGGTGGTGGTGTCGTTGGCATCGCGGTTGGGGTTATTGGGCAGGTCAAAATACTCAACCTGGTCAGCCGGGTAGTTGTCGATCACCAGCTTGACCGGCTCCAGAACGGCAACGCGGCGGGCGGCGTTCAGCTCCAGCTCGGCGCGCAGCACGGCTTCCAGCTGGCGCATATCCACCAGGCTGTCTGCCTTGGCAACACCGGCGGTGCGCACAAACTCAAAAATGCTGGTGGGGGTATAGCCGCGGCGGCGCAGACCGCACAGGGTGGGCATGCGGGGGTCATCCCAGCCATCCACAATGTTCTTTTCCACCAGTTCGCGCAGGTAGCGCTTGCTCATGACGGTGTTGGTCACATTCAGGCGGGCAAATTCGCGCTGCTTGGGGAAGCCGGCGCCAAAAATATTGGTCACGACCCACTCATACAGGGGGCGGTGGTTCTCAAATTCCAGGCTGCACATGGAATGGGTGATGCCCTCAATGGCGTCCTGAATGGGGTGGGCAAAGTCATACAGAGGGTAGATGCACCACTTATCGCCCTGGCGGTGGTGGGAAACATGCTTGATGCGGTAAATCGCCGGGTCACGCAGGTTCATGTTGGGGCTGGCCAGGTCGATTTTGGCGCGCAGGGTCTTTTCGCCATCGGCAAACTCGCCCGCGCGCATCCGGCGGAACAGGTCGAGGTTTTCTTCCGGGGTGCGGTCGCGGTAGGGGGAAGGACGGCTGGGCTTACCGGCATCGTTGCCGCGGTATTCCTGCATCTCCTCGCGGGTCAGGTCATCCACATAGGCTTTGCCTTCCTGAATGAGCTTTTCGGCGTATTCATAGCACTTTTCAAAGTAATCGCTGCCGTAAAAAATGCCGCCGTTGGGGGTGGCACCCAGCCATTCCAGATCTTTCAGGATGCTCTGCACATACTCGTCGCCTTCGCGGGCGGGGTTGGTATCGTCAAAGCGCAGGTTAAACTTACCGCCATAGGTTTTGGCGGTCATGTAGTTGATGTAAATGGCCTTGGCGGAACCAATGTGCAGGTAGCCGTTCGGCTCCGGCGGAAAACGGGTATGGATCTCCTTGACCTTGCCCTCGGCAAGATCCGCGTCAATGATCTCAGTCAAAAAATTGGAAAACTTTTCGTCAGCCATGTATTCCACTCCAATAAAATATTGTAGATTGTAATATTGTCGATTTTCTTAGGCAACACCGCACAATTCCCGCCTTGCGGCTTAAGCACCGCTCCGGCAGCTGCGGCACGGCATCTGCCGCACCTCGCTCGCCGTATCGGCACTTAGAATTATGCGGTATTGCCCTTATTTTACAATAAGCGGCAGGGTTTTGCAATATGGGGAACAGGGGCAAAATGCAGAATTGAACGTGCAAAACCGCTTTTTAAGCAAAAAAACGCTTAGCGATAGTCAATGGCAAGGGTGGGCAGACCGTTCAGGGTAAGGTCTGCAATGTTGCCATCCTTGAATTCATAGTAGCCCTGCGCAGCGATCATCGCGCCGTTGTCGCCGCAGTATTTCAGTTCCGGCAGATACACTTTCGCGCCGAGCTTCTGGGCACCATCGTTCACCAGCTGGCGCAGACGGCCATTGGCCGCAACGCCGCCCGCCAGGCAGATGGTTTTGGCGTTGGTATCCGCTGCGGCGGCCAGCAGCTTTTTGGCCAGGATCTGTGCAATGCGCTCCTGGAAGCTGGCGGCCATATCGGCCACGCGCACTTCCTCACCGCGCTGCTGGGCGTTGTGAACCTCGTTGACAACGGCAGTCTTTAAGCCGGAAAAGCTCACGTTGTATTTACCCTCCACATGCGGGGTGGGCAGCTTGTAATAGTGCGGGTCGCCGGTTTTGGCGGCCTGCGAAACGCTGGGCCCGCCGGGATAGGGCAGCCCCAGGGTGCGGGCAACTTTATCAAACGCTTCGCCCGCGGCGTCATCCACCGTGCGGCCCAGAACATGGTACTTGCACCAGTCCTCTACCTGCACAATATGGCTGTGGCCGCCGCTGGCCACCAGGCAGAGGAATGGCGGCTCCAGCTGTGGGTGGGTCAGATAGTTGGCTGCAATGTGCCCGCGCAGGTGATGTACCGGCACCAGCGGCTTGCCCGCGCCGTAAGCCAGGCCCTTGGCAAAGTTGACCCCCACCAGCACGGCCCCAATCAGGCCGGGGGCAAAGGTGACGGCCACCGCGTCCACATCCGCAATGGCCATGTTGGCATCCTGCAAAGCCTGCTGCACCGTTGCGCTGATGTATTCCGCATGGCGGCGGCTGGCAATTTCCGGCACAACACCGCCGTAAAGCGCCTGTTCTTTGACGCTGGTAGAAATAACGTTGGAAATTAAATGTTTTCCATCCTTCACAATCGCAGCCGCCGTTTCATCGCAGCTCGATTCGATGCCTAAAATATACATTGTATACCCCCGTGTGAAGTTAGGAGTTAGGAGGGAGGAGTTAGGAGTTAATAGGAACGAAAAGATTTTAGCAACCTTTTATTTTGATCTGTAGGGAACGGTTTTGACCGTTCCGAAACCTTGCTACAGATGCCATGACGGGATTTGCAGCAAGGTTGGCGGAAGCATTGCAATTTCTCATTGCTCATTGCTAATTCCTAATTAACTCCTAACTCCTACTTCCTACCTCCTATCTGTTAATGTGCTTCCAGCCAGGTCTTGCCGGTGCCGACTTCGGCGGTGAGGGGGACGGAATAGGATACCACCTGCTCCATCTCCTCTTTCAGAATACGCTTGACCTGTTCCACTTCGTTTTCCGGCGCTTCCACGATCAGTTCATCGTGTACCTGCAATAGCAGGCGGGCCTGCAGTTTTTCGTCCCGCAGGCGCTGCCAGACATGCACCATGGCCAGCTTAATGATATCCGCCGCGGTGCCCTGGATGGGTGTGTTGCGGGCCATGCGCTCGCCGGAGCTGCGCACCTGGAAGTTGGAGCTTGCCAGCTCCGGCAGCGGGCGGCGGCGGCCAAACAGCGTTTCTACATAGCCCTTCTCTTTGGCGTGTTCAATGCAGTTCTGCATGTAGCCGTCCACTTTCGGGAAGGTATTCAGATACGTTTTCAAGAAAGTATCTGCCTCCTTGACCGAAATGCCGAGGTCCTTGCCCAGAGAGAACGCTCCCTTGCCGTACATGATGCCAAAGTTGATGGCCTTGGCGGAGGTGCGCAGCTCATGGGTGACATCCGATTCCGGGATGTGGTAGATCTTGGCCGCGGTGGCGCGGTGAATGTCTGCCCCGGACAAAAACGCCTGCTGCATGGCTTCATCGCCTGTAATGTGGGCCAGAATGCGCAGTTCGATCTGGGAATAGTCGGCGTCCACCAGCGTTTCGCCGGGGGCGGCCACAAAGTAGCCGCGCAGGCGGCTGCCCAGCTCGGTGCGGATGGGAATGTTCTGCAAATTCGGCTCAGTGGAGCTGATGCGTCCCGTGCGGGCTTCGGTCTGGATAAAGGTGGAATGGATGCGTCCGTCCGGCCCCAGGGCTTTCAGCAGGCCCTCCACATAGGTGGAAAGCAGCTTGGAATAGGTGCGGTACTTCAAAATATCATCCACCGCCGGGCTGTAGTCGCGCAGGCTTTCCAGCGTTTCGGCGTCGGTGGAATAGCCGCGGGCCGTTTTTTTGCGGGGCGGCAGGCCCAGCTTGTCAAACAGGGCTTCGCCCAACTGCTTGGGGCTGTTCAGATTGAACTCGTACCCGACCTCAGCATAAATGTTCTGCAAAATGCCGTTCAGCTCGGCGCGCAGGCTATCGCCGAACTGGCGGATGCCCTCGGCGTCCACCGCAAAGCCGATGCGCTCCATGTCGGCCAGCACGCGGGCCAGAGGCAGCTCCATCGTGGCCAGCAGGTCGTGGCCGCCCTGCTCGTCCAGCTTAGTGGAAAGCACATCCAGCAAGGCGGAAAGCGCCCCGGCATCCGGCGCGGCGGCGCAGGCAAAGGCGGGGGCAGCAGCGTATTCTGCCGCCAGCTGCCCGGCCTGGTAATCACTGGCCGAAGGATTCAGTAGGTAGGCGGCCAGCTTGCCATCAAACACAATGGCCGCGCCAACGCCGCCATGCTCCAGTGCAATGTGGTACAACGGCTTTGCATCAAACACACGCAGCTGCACCCCGGCGGCATCCAGCAGAGAGGGCAGGCGGTCGTTATCCAGCAGGTAAACGGAATCCCCCTGCACGGCGTACCAGCTGCCGTCCTTGTTCTGGGCCAGGTCATATTGGCCTTCCGGCGCAAGGGGCAGCAGGTCGGGCTGCACTTCCGGCAGAGTCTCTGCGCTGGCGGCAACCGCTGCCGGGGATTCATCCAGCCCCCAGCGGGCGGTCAGCTTGTGCATTTCCAGCTCAGCCAGCAGCTGGGCTGCGGCAGCCGGGTCCCCGGCAGTGCGGCAGTAGTGCTCCGGCGCAGTTTCGATGGGAGCGTCCTTGCGGATGGTGCCCAGCATGTGGGAAAGCTCGGCCAGCTCCTTGTTGGCTTCCAGCTTTTCCCGCTGTTTGGGTTTGATGGCTTTGTCGTCCAGGTGCTCATACACGCCCTGCAAACTGCCGAACTTCTGCACCAGGGCAAGGGCGGTCTTTTCGCCAATGCCGGGCACGCCGGGAATATTATCGGAAGCATCGCCCATCAGGCTTTTTACTTCGATCAGCTGCGGCGGGGCCACGCCGTATTTTTCCTGGATGGCGGCGGGGTCCATGGGCAGCGTTTCGCGGTTGGTGGCAAGCAGCACCGTGGTGGCATCGTCTACCAGCTGCAGGCTGTCCCGGTCACCGGTCGCCAGCAGGGTGGTGCCCCCGGCGGCCTCGTTGGCGGCGGCCAGCGTGCCCAGGATATCGTCCGCTTCCCAGCCGGGCTTGCTGATCTGCACAAAGCCAAGGTCGGTCAGCAGCTGCTTTAATACCGGCATCTGCTCCGCCAGCTCCTGCGGCATACCGTGGCGGGTGGCCTTGTAGCCGTCATAGGCGGTATGGCGGAAGGTGGGGGCTTTTTCGTCCCAGGCAATGGCCACAGCGTCCGGGTGGTGGGCGGAAAGCAGGTTGAGCAGGATATTCTGGAAGCCGAAAATGGCGTTGGTGTAGCGCCCATCCTTGGTTGTCAGCAGCTTGATACCGAAGTAAGCCCGGTTCACCAGACTGTTGCCATCCAAAACCAGCAATTTCATACAGGAACCTCCGAAAAAACGAAACACATCGATCGCAATAATAAAAATAGTATATCACAAATTGCACTGGTGTGGGGAGTGTGGTAAAATAATATTTTAGCTGAAGCAAAAACAAAAGTTGGGAGAGAGTTAGGAGGTAGGAGTTAGGAGGTAGGAGTTAGGAAGTAGGAGTTAGGAGTTATTGGTGTGCGCTGGCGCGCACGATTTTGAATGTTAGGTTTTATTGTTTTACCCCAAAAATTCAAAACGCGGCGCAAGCGCACCTTTAACTCCTCACTCCTAACTTCTCACTCCTAACTCCTCGCTCTTCACTCCTGCCTATCAAAAATATGCAATTACGCAATCTAACCATTCCATATGCACAGCCTGCGGTGTTTGCGCCGATGGCGGGGTTTACGGATGCGGCGTGCCGGCACCTGATGGCGGACCATGGCGCGGCGTGGACGGTAAGCGAGATGGCCAGCGCCAAGGCCATTACCTTTGGCGATGACAAAAGCGTGCGCCTGCTGCGGGACAAGGCCTCCCACGGCATTTATGCCGTGCAGCTGTTTGGGGCCGAGCCCGAAACGATGGCGCAGGCGATCCGGATCATTCAGGGAAAAGGCGTGCAGTTTGATATTCTGGACATCAACATGGGTTGCCCGGCCCCCAAGATCACATCCAGCGGTGCAGGCAGCAAACTGATGCAGGACCCGGAGCTGTGCGGCCGCATGGTGGCCGCTGCCCGCGGAGCCCTGGGGCCGGATAAGCCTCTGACCGTTAAAATGCGCATTGGCTGGGATGCCGAGCAGCTGACCGGCGTTGCCGTGGCCCGGCAGTGTGAAGCAAACGGTGCAGACCTGATCGCCGTGCATGGCCGCACGCGGGAGCAGATGTACATCCCGCCCATTGATGTGGATGCCATCACGGAGATCCGCAAAGCGGTCGGCATTCCGGTGCTGGCAAACGGCGATATCACCACGGCGGAAGACGCAAAGCAGATTTTGGAGCAAACCGGCTGCGCGGGCGTGATGATCGGCCGCGGCGCGCTGGGCGACCCCTGGCTGTTTGAGCGCATCAACGCCGTATTGACTGGCCAGCCGGAGCCCGGCGAACCCAGCCTGAACGCCCGGATGAGCGCCCTGCGCGCCCAAATCTACGAAATGTGCGAAGAAAAAGGCGAATGGACCGCTATGCCCCAGGCCCGCGGCCAGGCCATGCACTATATGAAAGGTCTGAAAGGCGCCGCGTCCCTGCGCCGTTATTGTTCCATGCTGGAGCATTTTACCGATGTGGACAAGCTGATTGAGGCGGTATATAAGCTCCAAGGGTAGTTAGGAGGTAGGAGTGAGGAGTTAATTAGGGCAACACCGCACAATTCCCGCCTTGCGGCTTAAGCACCGCTCCGGCATCTGCCGCACCTCGCTCGCCGTATCGGCACTTAGAATTATGCGGTATTGCCCTAACTATTTACTTACTTTTTCGTTAGCTCATCCAGGTTCTGCGTATAGCACGGCAGCATGTGCTCAATGAAATAATCGGCTTCGGGGCTGTGCATGGCGGCCAGATCGGCTTTTTGCTGGGCGAGAGCGGCGGTGAACTCGCGGTTGCCGCTTTCCACCTCCTCCATGCACTTGATCAGGGCCGAAAGCCGGTCTGCGGCTTTCAGCAGCTTGCGCTCGGCATTGTTCAGCACACTGCCGGTCAGGTAGCTGCCTTCGATCTCATGCAGCTCCGGCGGCAGCAGATCCGCCATGGCAAGGGCGCTTTCCCGTTCCACGGCTTTGTAGGCGGTGCGCAGGGCTTCGTTCTTGTATTTGACCGGGGTAGGCATATCGCCGGTCAAAATTTCCGGCGCATCGTGGTACAGCGCCGCGGCGGCCACGGTGTCGGGGCGGATATCGGCCCCGGTGTGGGTGATGTTCCGGGCGATCAGGCAAAGCGCATGGGCCAGCAGGGCGGTATCCGCCGTGTGCTCACTCAGGCTTTCCTGCCGCATGCAGCGCATCAGCGCCCACCGCGTAATATACTTCATGCGCCCCAAAAGAGCGTGAAAAGGGTATAGAGACAAAACAAAGCACCTCACTCTTGAAAAAATTAGGAATTAGTAAAGACTATAATCATTATTTATTCGCATTGAGAAAGGGGAAGTAAAAATGGAGCAGCTTTTAGAAAAAGTAAGATTATTACACATACAAAATGATTTTAAGAATAACGGTGGGGAAGATAAGTATTTTAGAATGGCGTTGCTTATGGAAGAATTAGGCGAGATTTGTGACGCTCTCACAAAGCAAAAACCTAATTTTAAAGAAGAACACGCCGATTTACTGATTTTGTTATTAGGAAATTGTGTGGCATACGATATTGATATTATTAAATTAACATCAGAAAAGTTAGATAGGCTTTTGAAAATGAAAGCGAGAACAGACGGAAACGGTCATAGCCGTTTGATTACTGAGTTGGAGGAGAAAGAATGAAAATTATGATAGCCGGAGCATGGGACGAAACAAATGAAAACTTGTTGTCCTCAGCGTTTCAAATTGCTAAAGTTGCCGCCGAAAAAAAACATATAATAATTACTGGCGGAGGAACAGGAATCCCTAATTCTGCTACGCATGGAGCATTAGCTGTAAACGGAATAAGTATTGCATATAGTAATGAGGGGCATTGTGAAGGCGGACATGAACCAGCTACTTTTCGCGTGGCGACTGAAATGGGTTGGGACGGGCGAAGTGTATTGGCTGTAAAGTCCAGCGACCTTCTTATTGTTATAGGTGGGTGTAATGGCACATTAAACGAAATAACCCTTGCATACCTTAATAATATACCTATATGGGTTTTGGAAGATAGCAGCGAAATGATTTGTCGTTTAAAAAATTTTCTATATGAGGGAAAATATATTGATAAACGGAAAAATGTTGAAATCGAGTTTTTTAATTCAGCGCAAAGTATGATTGAAAAACTCAATTCCAAAAATATTTTACAAAACTAGAGGAGAAAGAAATGATATTATCCGTGTCAAGGAGAACGGATATTCCGGGCTGCTATCCAGAATGGTTTATGAATCGGTTGCGTGACAAATATGTTATGACTAGGAATCCGATGAATTTTCATCAGGTTAGCCAGATAAATCTTTCGCCAGATTTTATTGAGTGTATTGTTTTTTGGACTAAAAATGCAGTACCATTTATGGACTATTTAGAGGAATTAAATCGTATGGGATATATGTATATGTTCCAGTACACCATTACCCCATACGATAATACTCTTGAAAAGAATATATCTGATAAAAGCGACATTATAAAAAATGTATTGGAATTATCCGAAAAAATCGAAAAAAAACGAATCGTATGGAGATATGATCCTATTTTACTTAATGATACTTATACTGTAAATCGGCATATTGAACTATTTGAAGAAATGTGTAGTTTGTTATATACGGCAGTAAATCATGTTGTTATTAGCTTTATTGATTTATACCAGAAAAATAGAGGATATAGGTTATACGAATTAAGTACAGATGAAATAACACATCTTGCACAAGCGTTTGGAGAAATAGGCGCAAAGTATAAACTTCCGATAAAGACTTGTTGCGAAAATTATGATTTGACGAAATTTGGAATAACTAAAGGTGCTTGTATTGACAGTGTTCTATTAGAAGAAATCTGTAATCGCCCATTACTATTAAAAAAGGCGACTGGACAAAGAAAAAACTGTCTTTGTGCAGAAAGTGTTGATATAGGTGCTTATCATACCTGTTTGAATGGGTGCATATATTGCTATGCTACCGATTATAAACGACTGAAAACTAAACAAAAGTGTTATGATAAAAATAGTCAAATTCTATGCGACAAATTGGATTTTGGCAAAGATATTATAAAAGTACGCAAAATGAAAAAGTTATAAATTTAGAGGGAGAGGTGGAAAATGAAAGATAAAAGTTTAACGCGTGTTTCAGTCTTTCTTACCAGTCAAATAATCTCCTTATTTGGCTCTGCCATAGTGTCTTATTCTATTGTTTGGTATATAACACTAAAAACATCATCAACAATGGCTCTTGCAATATCTATAGTTTGTACTTATATGCCGCAGATTGTTATTTCTATGTTTTCAGGAACGTGGGGGGATAAATTCAACAAAAAAAATCTAATTATAATAGGCGATACGATTACTGGTATTTCTACATTGATACTAGCAATTTTATTTATAAATGGTTTTGATTCATTATACCTACTATACGGTGCTTGTGCGTTGAGATCGGTTGGTTCAGGAATACAAACACCATTAGAACACGCCTTTTTACCGCTGATTTGCCCTGAAGAAAAATTAACAAAAATAAATGGAATCTATGCTACTGCTTCATCAGCAATCAATATTTTATCTCCTGCTATGGCAGGTGTTTTATTAAATGTAATGGATTTTGGACATACCCTCTTTATTGACTGTATCACAGCACTATTGGCGATTATTGTACTATTAAAGCTAAAATATAAGAACACAATAAGTTCTAACAAGGATACAAGTACACTGTCTGATTTTTTGGAGGGAGTAAAATATTTCAAGCAGCACATTTTCTTAGGAAGATTGATTTTATTTTATTTGCTTTTTTATTTCTTTATGTCAGCACCAGCTTTTTTAACGCCAGTATTGGTAAATCTTAAATTTAGCAGTAGTGTTAATGCTTTGGCAATCAATGAATTTGTATGGTCATTAGGAACTATGTTAGGCGGGATTTTGATTTGTTCTTTTAAAGAGTTTAATAAACTAAAATTCATGGCAATATCAGCATTGCTTTTTGGAGGTTTTATTTGTCTTTTAGGGGCGTCAAATATTTTTAGTATATATATTCTTTTTATGCTATGCTCAGGAATATCTCTTCCTTTGTTCAATACATCAAATACTGTTTTAATACAAGAAAATGTAAAAAAAGAGATGTTAGGACGCGTTTTTGCTAACTTAAATATATTATCTACAATTTCTACGACAATAGGAATTACTGTTTTCGGAATAATAGGTAATACAATTTCCGTTGATATTCTTTTGATTTTAGTTGGAGCATTTATAGCAATATTGTCTATTTGGATATGGAAAATTTATCGTGAAAACAAAGTGTAGCACAAAAAACACTTCGAGCCATCCTGCCCCGAAGTGTTTTTTGTTACGAAATAAATTAGAAATTCAAGAAAAGAGATAGTCTACTATTTATCATGCAAAAAAGGTACTCGCTATAGAGCGTTTACGTTTTCCAAGCAAGTGTTCCGTAAATAAAAATCCCCATCCCTCGTTAATTGGTAAACGCACCATATCAAGTACCTTGACAAATATATGCCGCTCTCACGGCTGACATTTACTTTGGTTTTCTGATTTTTTCCGGAAGCTCCGGTGACCAGGGCAATAATCGTTCCAGGAATGACCGGTCTATATCTTCCATATGTTCCGGGATTTCTTCCAGAAGATACTCGAAGTATTCGTACGGTTTCAGATTGTTTGCCTTTGCGGTCTCAGCTATGCTGTAGATCATTGCGGAGGTTTTGGCACCATTGATCGTATCAATGACCTGCCAGTTCTTCTTGCCGATGCAGAAGCCTCTGATTGCACGCTCCGACGCATTATTGTCCATCGGAACATCTCCATCAGTCAGGAATACTTTAAGGTATTTCTCCTGATTTAGAGCATAGGTGAAAGCTTCCCTAAGCTTTCCGGTTTTGGGAACCTGACAGTCATTCTGTTTCAGGTACACAAACAAAGCCTCGACAAGCGGTTTAATAATCGCCTGTCGCTGCGCAAGTCGTTCTTCGGAAGTCAGACTTTTAAGTTTCTTTTCTTCCCGGTAGATTGCCTGGATCTGTTTCATTATGAGATAGGATGTGGTTCCTTTTCTGGCATCCTTGGGAATGACTTCCTGTGCTTCTTCAAAGCGCCTGCGGCAGTGTACCCAACATCCTGCTATCGTCAGATCTTCCTTCTCTTTTTCAAGAGTGTGGTAGACCTGATAGCCATCCGTCACGCAGATACCGCTGTAGTCCTTCAAGAATTCCCTCGGATGGGAAGCATTCCTTGTGCGCTGGTATTCATACAGCACGATCTGTCTGTCGGAATACATGTAACCGCTACGGTATACCCACATGTAGCTTTTGCTTCCTGCCGGGCGGCCATCCCTGTTTACCAGACATGGTGTTTCATCCGCCTGTATCACATGGTAATCGTACAGAAGTTCATGGAGATAATCCCACATCACGGCGATATACTCCTCACCAAGACGGATCATCCAGTTCGCCATGTTCTGCCTTGTGATTGCCAGACCATACCGTTTGAATTCCTGCTCCAGCCGGTACAGGGGAACTGCATTGACATACTTTGCGTTCATGATAGCTGCTGCAAGGGATGCAGATACCGGACTGCCATGAAGAAGACCCTTAGGATGTTTTGCCTTGATGATGGTTCCATCCTTTTTACCGGCATACACGCCGATATGATGTTCATCCACTTTAATCTTGGCAGGGATGAAATGGTACTTTCTGGATATGGCATCAGGCAGCTGTTTCCAACCGTTTTTACCGAATTTTTCCGTCAGTTCTTCTTCCGTCATGTAGTGAGGAATGACATTGACATCAAAACCGGACATGTCCTTTTCCTTTTTTCCCTTGGTCTTGGTCTGCTTTTTATTTGAATCAGCTTCAAGATCATCGGGTTCCGGAGCATCCAGATCACTGACAGCTTCCGCCTCATTGAAGAATACAATGTTTCCGTCCACTTCCATGAAACTGATCTGGCTGAAGTCCTCCATTTTTTCAGAGGAACGTCCGAAGCGTTCTTTCTTGGAAAGAATCAGCTGTTCCATCATCAGCTGCATTTTTTCATTCAGGGAATGGATTTCCGCTGTCAGAGATTCCAGCTGTTCCTGCTGGTTCAAAAACATCTGCACCAGAAGCGACTTGTCGACACTATTCAGTTGTTCTTCTGTATACTTGATTGCCATAACAGACGCTCCTTTGATTTCTTCGTCTATTATAGCAGATACAGCGTATTTACGCCACCAGGCGACTGTCTGCCATTCGTCATTTTGACGGTGGATAACAGTATTAAGAACCCATGAACCAAGAGCTTTTTGCTGGATTTTTAATACTGTTATCCACAGGACATCACTGTTTCCGCCGGTTATGAACTGCATGCCGGGAAACGGAATGGATGTCTGTGGACAATGGTGATTTATACGTTTTATCGCATTGAAAACGAAAATTTATTTTCAGCAGATTGAACAACAGCTGTCACATTGCACAGGGCGGATTTTCAATCTGCTCGATGGGACGCTTTGCAATGATCTCAAGTCCCTGCATCAGCATCTGGTATTGATCCGGCGAGATTTCTTTTGCCTCGTCCGCTGACCGTGGCCACTGGAATGCACCGCTGTAAAGCCGCTTGTACAAAAGCAGGAAGCCGTCACCTTCCCACAGAAGCCCTTTGATGCGGTCCGTCCGCTTTCCGCAGAAGAGAAACAATGTATCTTTATCATACGGGTCTAAATTGAATTGGAACCGGATAATGGCAGCCAGTCCTTCCATGCCACGGCGAAGATCCGTATAGCCTGTGGCAATGTAGATCTTTTTGAAACCGTTGGCATTATTGAGCATAGGCACACGCTCCCAGAATCTTCTGTATCAGTTCCTGTGAAGCAGTGTTGTAAAGTTCAATGGAAAGACCATTTCTTCCTTTGATGACTGCTCCTGCTGAGGAATTGATTCCAGTCCCATTTACATCATTTGCAGATGCAACGGGCTGTTCCAGTTCAACAAAAGATACTCCGGGATCTTCACAAACAGAAAGGCAGGCTTCCCTCACCTTACGTACTCGGTAGTAGTAATTAGCTTTGGTAAGACCGTTCTGATCGCACCATGTTTTTACATCCATGTCTTCAGGGCGGTTCTGGCAGTCTTTGATCTGCTCTGCCCAGTGCTGCAGGCGAACCTGTGATGCCACTAAACTTGTTTGAGATTTCATGCTATACCTCCAGATAGCGAGTCCTAAAAGTTCAGTACTAAACTTTTTAGACTCGAATAGTTTTGAGGTAATTATCTCAATTTTTCAAAGGACAGAAAAGGTACCGGATATGGAGCGTTTACGTTAATTGAGAGATGGGGATTCACTATTATACAATAATTTCCGGTATTTCTCCGACAAAGTTATAAATGATTCTGACTTCCTGTACTTTCTGTCCGTCAATTTTCTTGACTTCACTCACCAGAATCTTGCTGATGAGTCGGTTCAACACCGCTTCGTCCAGTTCCTCAATGGTGGCATAGCGCCGGATTTCTTTGATGAAGGTGCGG
>ERZ827528.463-NODE-463-length-50127-cov-3.292958_pt1 | contig 50127 bp, 46 predicted proteins | sample MGYA00519768_ERZ827528 | MGnify/ENA primary metagenome ERZ827528 (study PRJEB31778, sample SAMEA3449343) | human gut metagenome | biome: human gut; feature: human-associated habitat; material: faeces | place: United Kingdom | collected 2010/2012 ...
GATATTCTGACTGGTATGAGGGTGGTTATGTAGTAATAGGCTCAAATAATGGTGGAACACAGTTCAAAAATGTTCAGATTGAGGAATATAATAGCGAGGAAGGGGAACCAACCAATGACTTTAGTAAAGTAAGCAGTTATTATACAGAAGATAATGCAACTTCTGATTTGAGATTAGCAGAGCCAACAGATTATTGGACTGAGACGAATGGAAGTTATAAGAGAAAGGCTGTAGAAGATAATCCGGAAGCAAAAGATGCGTTGTATATGGCACAGTTATTCCTTAAAGATAAGCAATATTATGAATTTGAATTGGAAGCCGACATTAATATAGGAAAGAATAACTGGAGAAGAACGATTATTGGCTTTGGAGCTCAGGAAGGAAGACATTTTCGACAATCAGGTGGTGGAATGGGTATCTATTTTGATGGTATTGATTCACCGACAGAAGCAAGCGTATGTCATGTAGGAAATTGCTTTAATGATGATGGCGTGTTCAAAAACTGGGACACATGGGGAGATCAACATTATAAAGGTATTGATGCAAATGGTACAGTTCATGTAAAAATGATAGTAAAAGACCGTGCTGTTACAATATACGTTGATGATAAGGAGACACCGACTAAGTTTTCTATTCCATATTGGTATAAAGGAGGATACATTTATCTGGCATCAAACGCTACAGGAGCAAAATTCTCTAATATAACCATTAAGGAAATCAGTGGAACAATATCAGAAGATACAGAAAGCCCATTATATAAAAAGTCTTCATTGTTCATAGGAGATTCTATCAGTTATGGAGCTGGTGCAGATCTTGTAAATCCGGTAGGATATTCCTGGGGCGGAATTATTGGTGAGAAAAATGAAATGGATTGGTTGAATGTTTCTGTAGGTGGTGCAACGATAGCAGAAAGTCCGGCGACAATTATTGAAAATGAATTAAATGCACCATGTGTAGAAAGCAAAGATTGGGATTATATTATTGTAGAAGGTGGAATAAATGATGCTATGAAAAATACTGAAACGGGAGTTTGTCCATTGGGAACAATAACCCCATCTTTAAATAATAAGTTTGATAAGACAACCTTTGCAGGAGCACTCGAGGCACTATTTAAAAGATTGATTGTTACATATCCAAATGCTAAAATAGGATATATTGTGACATTTAATATTAAATGGGAACCGGCATATGATTCTGACAAGTATTTTGATTTAGCAAAGCAGATTTGTGATAAGTGGGGAATTCAGTACCTGAACCTCAGAGATAACAGCATTTTAGACAATGAATCTTTCATGGAGAATCTTTTGATGGATGGCTGTCATCCAAGTACACAGGGATATGAAACTTTATCTCCGATTATTGAAGGATGGATGAAGACATTAAAAACAGATAAGATAGATATTCCAAAAGATCCGGACGAAACAACGAAAGAACCAGTAACAGATGATATAACAACAAAAAATCCTGTAACACAGGAAACTACAACGAATAAGACAGATACTCCGGGTACGACGACACAGAGACAGGTAACGGTTCAGAAACCTGCAAAAGCTGTAATAAAGAAATTGAAAAATACAAAGAAAAAATCAATTAAAATATCTTTAAAGAAAGCAGTACGTGCTAAAAAGTATCAGATTCAGTATTCGTTGAATAAAAAGTTTAAAAAAGCAAAAATAAAAACTACAACAAAACTTACTTACGTAATTAAGAATTTGAAAAAAGGAAAAACTTATTATGTAAGAGCAAGAGGAGTTAATGGAACGAAAAACGGAGCGTGGAGTAGAATTAAGAGAGTTAAGATAAAAAAATAACAAATTGATAAAAGGATAAAATAAAGATGCAATATGGATGGAGAACATATTAGGAGGAACGGAAATGAAAAGAAAGATAATTTCAATAATGCTAAGTATTGCTATTGTTATTACAGGAATTCAACTGCCAGTAATTAAGAAGGCTGTACTTGCAAAGGAAAATGTGTTAAACAAATTTGACGCTTATTATACAGCACATAGTGATAATGTAAAAGATTATCCCGCAAAAAAAGTGATAAAATCGGATTATTGGGAGGAAGATGGAGCAGGTGTTATTACCAGAACAGCGAAAGATACTACGACGGAAACAAATTCCCAGAATCCTAATTATGACGGAAATCCGTATCCGGATATGGCGATGCTGTATTACAATATTAAACAATATAAGGATTTTACTGTAGAGGTAGAATATAAAAATCCGAATAAAGGAAGAGGAGCAGCATGGCTGGGATTTGGCGGAAAAGTAACTGATGATACTGCAAATACATGGTGCACAGAAAATGGTGCAACAATATTTGGAACAAGTGGAGAAAAGACGGTCAAACTTATAGGAACTTATATACCATGGCAGAAATCTAATAAGGGAGCAAAGACTGATGGAAGTACACTTTGGGATACAGATATATCAGGAGCAGACTGGGGAACAGAATGGAACGCAGTTAAGATTATAGTAAAAGATGGAGTTATCAATTTTTATACTAAGGTCGGAAGTGAATGGAAAGCAGCATGGGGAGACGACAAATTTTATTATGGAGACTGGTATAAAGGAGGGTATATTTTCCTTGCAAGCAACAATGCTGGAACACAGTTTAGAAACTTTAAGATAGAGGAGATTAAAGATACAAATATTCTCAAGAATTTCAATGGTTATTATACAGAAGATACAAAAGGTAACAGTTCAGTAGCAGATGTTGTCAGCAAAGAAAAATACTGGACGGAAGATGAAAATGGAATTCTAACCAGAACTTCGAAAAATACAACAGCAAACGTAGGGGATGCTTATAAAAATATGGCATACTTATTTTATAATGTAAAAGAGTATGAAGAGTTTTCTTTAGAAGTAGACTATAAAAATGCTGATCCTAAAAAAGGTGGAGCATGGGTAGGATTTGATGGAAAAATAGAAGATGATGTAGCCAAAACATGGTTTGGTGATGGTCAGGGAACTATGATTGCAGCCAATGGCAAAAACGAGGTGAATCTTGTTGGAACATTTGGTAATGGAGATAAACCAAAGATTACTACCTACAACACAACGAAGAGAGTCTGGAAAACTGAAGTGGAGGGGGCAGACTGGACCAAAGCAGAATGGAAAACTATAAAAATTGAAGTGAAAAAAGGAAAGATTAATTTTCAAATTAAAAATAATGGAAAATGGTATACGGTATACGAAAAAGAAGAACTTTTATATGATACATGGTATGATGGCGGATACATATTCCTGGCAAGTAATCATGCGGGAACACAGTTTAAAAATTTCAAACTAACAGAGTATAAAGAGTCAGAAGAATTTCGTGAGTTGAAAAAGTTTGAATCATATTATGCAAAAGATATTTATAATGCAGAACCAGTGCCTGCTTTTACAAAAGACTATTGGACAGAAAATCAGGATGGTATCATAACACGTAAGACGAAAGACGTAGGCACAGAAAATGATGGAAATCCTTACCCAAATATGGCGCTGCTTTATTATAATGTATCACAATATAAGGATTTTACATTAGAAGTGGAGATTAAAAATCCAATAAAAGGAAAAGCATCAGCATGGGTAGGATTTGACGGGACGAAAGGAAAGTCGTGGTTGACATCCTGCAATGGTACGATGATAAGTGCAATTGGAGAAAGTGCCGTAAAATTAGTGGGAAGTTTTGATGCCTATGGAATGAATCCTTTTAGATCATCGAAAAGTAAACCTGTCATTTGGGATTATTGGATGGATGATGTGAAAAATTGGGGAACAGATTGGTATAAAGTTAAAATTCAAGTATTGGATGGCGAAATTAAATTTTTTTATAATACAAGTGGAAAATGGATGAGCGCATGGCCGGAAGAATCATTTACATATGATGAATGGTATAACGGAGGTTATGTTTTTCTGGCATGTAATAGTGGTGGCACATCTTTTAGAAACTTTAAAGTCACGAATGCTACTACAAAAAAATCTGTTTTAGACAAATTTGAAACATGGTATACAGTGGGATGTGATAAAGAAAAACCAAAGAAGGTATTTACTTCACATTATTGGGAAGCAGATGAGAATGGGGTTATCACAAGAAAAGGAAGAGATGTAAAAAAAGGTGAAGATGCTAATGATGGTAATCCATATCCGAACATGGCATAAGCGTGACCGCTTGCAATGGTGTGAGTGTGCATATCTGCGAGAATTTTGTTCATAGATTTTTCCTCCTGTATACTTCGTTTATTTATGATTACACGGATTGTTGCGTGCTTCGCAGTCCCACAATCCTTCCCCTCAATATTCGCATATTGTGGGCGTGTCTCAAAGTCATTATCTCTTTATTGTGTAAGCACAAGCGGGATAAGACTTTTTGACGTTGTAATCATTTAATATTGTATCACCATTGTATTGACAATGAAATAAGATAATTATATATTATATAAGGTTAGAAATACTAAACTTTTTGTTTAAAAATAACAAACTTAGCCTTAAAGTATGATTAAAGCTAAAAATAAAAAGGGATAATACTATGGATATAGGAAAAAAGATTAAAGAGTTAAGAATTTTGAAAGGACTTACTCAGGAGGAATTGGCTGATAGGGCAGAGTTGACTAAGGGATTTATTTCTCAGGTTGAGAGGAATCATACATCTCCGTCAATAGCAACTCTTGTGGATATTCTCCAGTGTCTGGGTACGGATTTGAAGAATTTTTTTGAAGATGATGAGGATAATCAGATTGTCTTTTCTAAGGAAGACTATTTTGAGAAGGAAGATAAAGAACTTAAAAATATGATTCAGTGGATTGTGCCAAATGCACAAAAAAATCTGATGGAACCTATTTTGGTCACATTAGAGTCAGGCGGTTCAACTTACCCTGACAATCCTCATGAGGGTGAAGAGTTTGGCTATGTTTTGTCAGGAACGATTAAGGTTGTGCTTGGAAGCAAGACTTATAAAGTGAAAAAAGGTGAAACTTTTTATTATGAGGCAAAATATAAGCACTATCTTAAATCAGACAAGGGCGCAAAGGTGTTATGGATTAGTGGCCCCCCAAGTTTTTAAAACAGTTTAGGAGAACGTTATGGAAAAGAAGATTATTGAATTAAAAAATATTAGCAAGAATTTTGAAGACCAGCAGGTTTTAAAGGGGATTGATTTAAACATATATGAAAACGAATTTCTTACATTACTTGGACCAAGCGGATGCGGTAAGACTACTTTGTTAAGAATTATCGGTGGTTTCGAGGAACCAAGTAATGGTCAGTTGATTTTTGACGGAAAGGATATTTCAAAGGTTCCGCCTTACAAAAGAGAAGTAAATACAGTATTTCAGAAGTACGCCCTGTTTCCTTTCTTAAATGTGGCAGATAATATTGCTTTTGGTCTTAATCTTAAGAAAATGGACAAAGACGTCATAGAGAAAAAGGTTAGCAGAATGCTTGAACTGGTAGGCCTTAAAGGCTTTGAAAAAAGAGATGTAACTTTACTTTCAGGAGGTCAGCAGCAGAGAGTTGCCATAGCAAGAGCCCTTGTTAACGAACCTAAGGTATTGCTTCTTGATGAGCCTTTGGGTGCGTTGGATGCCAAGCTTAGAAAAGATATGCAGACTGAGCTTAAAAAGATTCAGAAGGAAGTTGGAATTACATTTATTTTTGTTACTCACGACCAGGAAGAGGCACTTTCAATGTCAGATACAATCGTTGTTTTGAACGACGGTGTTATTCAGCAGATTGGAACTCCAATGGATATTTACAACGAGCCACAGAACAGATTTGTAGCTGAATTTATTGGTGAGTCAAATATTATTGAAGGCAATATGATTAAGGACTGTCTTGTTAATTTTGATGGCATAGACTGGGAATGTGTAGACAAGGGATTTAAGGATAATGAAGATATTGAAGTTGTTTTAAGACCTGAAGACATGGATGTTGTGGAACCGGAGGCAGGAAAGGCTTCAGGAACTATTATTTCAAAAGTTTTTATGGGGGTCCATTATGAATATCTTGTGGAAACTAAAAACAGAAATTATAAGGTTCATACAACAGAAAATTATGAAATTGGGAAAAAAGTAGGACTTACAATTGATCCTTTTGACATTCAGGTAATGCACAAAATGGAGAATTAAGGAGGAAAGAGATGCATCATTATAAAGGCTTAGTGAAACCTTATGTGTTATGGTCTTTTCTGCTAATAGTTTTGCCTTTGGCATTAATATTACTTTACTCCATTACAACAGGGGATAATTCACTTATAACAATACATTTTACATTAGATAATTTTAGGAAAATATCTGATCCTATTTACTTAAATGTTTTTATTAAATCTTTGCAAATGGGACTAATTACAACGGGAGTTTGCCTTGTTTTGGCATATCCAATGGCGTATATTATTTCAAAGTTTGATGAAAGTTCTCAGAATATTTTAATACTGTTAGTCACAATTCCAATGTGGATTAACACATTGCTTAGAACTTATGCATGGATAAGTCTTTTGTCAGACAACGGAATTATTAATTCATTATTTAAACTGTTAGGATTAAATCAGCAGACAATGATGTACACTAATTTTTCGGTTGTTATGGGCTTAGTATGTGATTTGTTGCCATTTATGGTTATTCCAATTCACACATCACTGGCAAAAATGGACCACTCACTTGTGGAAGCTGCAAGTGACCTTGGTGCCAACAGATTTCAGACTTTTACAAAGGTTATTTTGAAATTGTCACTTCCTGGCGTTATAAACGGTGTTTCAATGGTATTTCTTTTGTCTATTTCAAGTTTCGTTATACCACAGTTACTTGGCGGACATCAGTTTGTACTTATTGGTAACCTTATTGAAAATCAGTTTATTTCTGTAGGTGACTGGAATTTCGGAAGTTCCATTTCAGTTATTCTTGCAGTTATTATTTTAGTAATGATGGGATTTATGAAAAAAATAGATCCTGACGAGAATGGAGGTAACTAATGAATAAGAAGAAAATCTCCATAGGACCAAAATTATATATTACATTGTGTTTTATATTTTTCTATTTACCAATTGCAGTTACAATGTTTTTTTCATTTAACTCATCAAAATCCTTAACTAAGTTTACCGGATTTTCACTTAAATGGTATAAGAAACTTTTAACAGACAATGATATTATTGCAGCAGTTTATGTATCTATAAGTATTGCCGTTATTGCCACAATTATATCTACAGTTCTTGGTACAATTACGGCAATCGGACTTTCAAGAAGCAGAAAAATTCTTAGAGAATGGCTTTTGAATGTTAACAATATGCCTATTATGAACCCTGATATTGTTACGGCAATCGGACTTATGATTTTGTTTACGTCAATGAGACTTGAACGTGGATATCTTACAATGCTTTTAGCACATATTGCTTTTTGTACGCCATATGTTATAACAAGCGTTTATCCAAAGGTTAGAAGTATGGACCACAACCTTGCAAATGTTGCCATGGATCTTGGTGCCACACCGTTTCAGGCGTTAACTAAGGTTATTATTCCGATGTTAAAACCGGGAATTTTTGCAGGAATGCTTCTTGCATTTACAATGTCACTTGACGATTTTGTTGTTTCATATTTTGTAACAGGAAACGGTGTTTCCAACATTTCAATTGTTGTTTACAATATGACAAAGAGAACAAATCCTACAATTAACGCTTTGTCAACATTGCTTATTATTGTGGTTGTTTTGATTTTGGTTGGTGTAAATGTTATACCGGCTCTTGCAAAAAAAAGACACAAAAAGGTTGAAATGTCAGCATCACACAATAGTCCCCTTAAAAAGATTGGTGTGGCTGTTGCAACTGTTGGAGTTTTGGCAGTGGCAGTATTTTGTGGGGCAAGATTTTCAGCCATTAGCAGTAAGCCGGTTCTTCGTGTGTATAATTCAGGGGAATATATGGATACTTCTCTTATTGAGGATTTCCAAAAAGAGTATAACTGCAAGGTTGTATATGAAACATTTGATTCTAACGAAACAATGTATACAAAGCTTCAAAGTGGGGCAGAATATGATGTGATAATACCGTCTGATTATATGATTGAACGACTTATATCAGAAGATTATTTGCAGCCAATTGACTGGAAACTTATAACTAACAAAGACAAGATTATTCCAAAGCTCTTGAAGAATGATTTTGATCCTGATAATAAATACACAGTACCTTATTATTGGGGAACTGTAGGGATTTTGTACGACAAAACAGTTGTAGATGAAAATGACTTAAAAGAAGGTTGGAATATTCTAAGGAATAAGAAATACAGCGGTCAGATTTATATGTATGATTCTGAAAGGGATTCTTTTATGGTGGCTTTGAAAGGCCTTGGTTATTCAATGAATACAAGAAATAAAGATGAACTAAAACAGGCGTACAACTGGCTTATTGAACAGAATAATACAATGAAACCTGTATATGTTGGAGATGACGTTATGGACAACATGATTTCAGGCAATAAGGCAATGGCTGTAGTATATTCAGGAGATGGCTCATATGTTATTAATGAGAATGATAATATGGGATTTTTTGTGCCGGATCAGGGAAGTAATGTTTGGACTGACGGAATGGTTATTACCAAAAAGTGCAAAAATACTAAGCTTGCTCATCAGTTTATTGATTATTTCTTAAATTATGATGTGGCAGAGCAGAATACTGATTATATAGGATATGACAGCGCAGTAAAAAGTGTTTATGAATATTTTAAAAATGATGCTTATGCAGGAAATCCGGGCTGTGGACCTGACACGTCAAATCCTAAAAATGAAGTTTTTAAAGACCAGCCACAGGATATAAAGGCGTATAGTTCAAGTCTTTGGACAAAAGTTAAGTCACATTAAAGTTTTAATTAAAATAATTTGAATTTTAATCGTGTTGAAAGTAGATGAAATTTAAATATATTAAATTGAAGTTTATGTTTTGAAATAAATGAGAGAGGGAATCATGGACAAAAATTTTTGGAGGGAATATTTTTCTATTCCTAATATAATGGGATATTTTAGAATAGCGTTGGCAATGTTATATATGTTTCTATTTTACAGGGCGTTAGACGGTGCTCCTTACTGGCCTGTAATTGTGACAATTGTAATCTCGGGAATAACAGATTTCTTTGATGGTAAAATTGCCAGAAGGTTTAATATGATAACAGACTGGGGAAAGATGCTTGATCCAATAGCCGACAAAATAACTTTGGGAGCTATTATTATAAGCATGTCTTTCAAATATTCCATAGTTGTATTTATGGTTGTCTTTTATATAATAAAGGAAGGTTATATGGCGGTTGCAGGAATTATATCAATTAGAGCCGGACACAAAATCGAAGGTGCAATGTGGTATGGCAAAGTATGCACTTTTGCAACTTATGTAATTCTGATTGTATTGCTTTTATTTCCTAATATGCCGGAAGTTATGGTTAATGTTTTGGTTATAGCAGATATGATTATAATGGCATTTACCCTGATAAAATATTTTATTTATCACAGAGGCTTGTGGGAAGAGTTAAGAGGTAAGTTGCCGAAAAACATCGAGAAATAATATGGTATACTACTAGTACAAAATAATTTTTATATAAGAGAAATTAAAAAAATCTTGACAAAAATATTTATATAGTGTAACATAACAGAGCGATAAGTCATAACGCAAATCGCCCAGTTAGCTCAGTTGGTAGAGCAGAGGACTGAAAATCCTCGTGTCTCTGGTTCGATTCCGGAACTGGGCACTATATAAATATGCGGGTGTAGTTCAGTGGTAGAACACCAGCCTTCCAAGCTGGATATGTGGGTTCGATTCCCATCACCCGCTCTATTTTTTTGCCCGAAAGGCTGCCGTGCTAAAGAAAGCACGGTGGCTTTTCTTTTTATATTCCCCTTGTTGTATCTTTGTTCTTTTGTGGTAAAATTAAAAAAGAGTGTTGCGATTTTACGCAATGAAGAACGGAGGAATTAGATATGGCAGAAAAAGTTCAATTTACAAATTCACAGATGCTTAAATGGATGGAATATGTAGCAGATATGCAGGGAGTAAGTGCGGAGAAGATTAAGATGCTTAACACTTGCAGCAAGAGAAGAAATGTGTTGGCAACTATTGCAACACATAAGAGAGTTTTGATTTTTGCAGATTCTACATATCCTAACATGTTATATAAATGCTGGGAAGCAGGATATGGTGATTATGAAATGTACTTTGGTGAAGGGTACGAACCTTCTGAAATGAAGCATTGCAAAGTAAGCGATATGATGGACGGCAATTTAGAAGGACCAACGGTTATTTATATTGTTAATGAAAACACAAGAGAATCAATGATTTTCGGAATGAAGAATGATAATTTTTCATCAGGTATGGTTAAATATGTAGGTCATGAAATCCGTGCAGTTATTATGAATAAGCTTGAAATGGATGTAAGAGACACTGTTTTACTTGCAAATGCTGAGAGTATTGCAGTTGAAGCATCAATGGTAGCTTATGAAGGGGTTGTTATTGCAGCGGAAAGAGATGCAGGTTCACTTAGGACAATGGAAGAGAATGCTTCTAAGTTTGGTACCCATAATATTGAAATTATTCCTGAAATTACTGTTGAAGCATTGGAAAAACTTCCAACGCCAAGACTTGCTTTTATCGTGGCACAAAAAAGTACCATCGAAAATGATATAGTAACTTTATTAAAAGTAAATCCGAAGATTAAATTTATTATTTATACATTAGAATTAGATATTTTAGCAGATATTAAATACCTAATGAAGAAACATGGTGTAGATGTAACAGAAGTAATGCAGATAGCTGTGTCTAAGGTAGACAAGAATGGAGTATTTGTCGCACAGCCGGCACCATGGATGATTACATGTGAGGTAAAAGAGAAATAATATGAAGTTTTTGCTAGTTGCAATTAATGCAAAATACATACATTCAAATCTTGCAGTTTACAGCCTTAAGGCTTTTGCTGAAAAATATGGAAATAATAATAATGAAATAGAGATTGCAGAATATACTATTAACCAGTACAGTGATGATATTTTAAGAGATATTTATAAAAGAAAACCGGATGCAGTTGGTTTTTCATGCTATATCTGGAACATTGGAATGGTTAAGGAGATTGTTAGGGATTATAAGAAGATTTGCCCAAATGTGGATGTTTGGGTGGGTGGCCCTGAAGTTTCCTACAATGTGGAGCAGGTTCTTAGGGAGAATGAAGCCATTGATTATGTTATGTATGGGGAGGGCGAGCTTACTTTCAAAGAAGTAATGGACAAGTATACTTTTAATGGAATTGGTATTGATGAACTTAATGATATACTTGGTATAGGATATAGAAAGTCTAAAAGTTTAGAACATCAGATATTCGAATCAGAAACAGGAATACTAGATTGTTCAAAAAAACAGAGAATCCAGATTATAATCAACAAACCTCAACAGTCTGTTGATATGTCGGATATTCCTTTTGTTTACAAGGACATGAAGGATTTTGAAAATAAAATAATCTATTATGAAACAAGTAGAGGTTGCCCTTTTTCATGCAGTTATTGTCTTTCATCCATTGACAAAAGATTAAGGTTTAGAAGTCTTGATTTGGTTAAGAAGGAACTTCAGTTTTTCATAGACAATAATACTAATCAGGTTAAGTTTGTGGACAGAACTTTTAATTGCAACAAGAAGCATGCAATGGAAATTTGGTCATATATTAAGAAACACGATAATGGTGTAACTAATTTTCATTTTGAAATTGCAGCAGATCTTATGACGGATGAGGAGATTGCCTTAATAAGTGATATGCGACCGGGGTTGATTCAGTTAGAAATTGGCGTGCAGTCAACTAACGAGAAGACTTTGGAGGCAATTAATCGTAAAACGGACATTGAAAAAATAGCAGAGATTACGGAAAAGATACATCATGGTGGTAATATTCATCAGCATCTTGACCTTATAGCAGGGCTTCCATATGAGAATTATGAAAGCTTTAAGAGAAGTTTTGATCAGGTGTATGCAATGAAGCCTGACCAGTTTCAGTTGGGATTTTTGAAAGTTCTTTATGGCTCAATGATGAAGGAAAATAGTGAAAAATATGGTATGTCTTATAGTGGCAGGGCACCTTACGAAGTGCTTAAAACCAACTGGGTTAGTTTTGATGACATATTGAAACTAAAAGAAGTGGAGGCTGTTGTTGAGATATATTACAATAGTTTTCAGTTTGAAAATACAATAAGAAAGCTTAGTGAACTTTACGAATCACCATTTGAACTGTATGAACAACTGGGTAATTTTTACCAGAGACACAGTGAAAACGGGGAGAAACATTCAAGAGTAAAGCGTTATGAATTACTTTTGAATTTTATTAAGAAGAGGAACTTTGAAGAGAATATTCAATGGGAGGAGCTTTTGACAAAAGATTTTTATTTGCGTGAAAATGCCAAAAGCCGTCCTGGATTTTCTAAAAACATTGAAAAATACAAGCATCAGATTAGAGAGTTTTTTAAAGGAGAAGAGGTTAGAACAATCCTTGTGGATTATGAAGATTACGATTCCAAGCAGTTAGAAAAAATGACTCACGTTGAAGTGTTTGGAATAAATGAGGACAATCTTACATATATATTATTTGATTACAAACACAGAAATCCTTTGAATAAACAGGCTAAGCTGATTAACATAACAAAGCAGATAAAGAGATAGGAATTATGGTTAAAGATTATGTGTGTGTGGATATCGAAACATCCGGCGTAAGAGTAAAGTGGGACAAAATAATAGAGATTGGAGCAGTTAAGGTAAGGGACGGTAAGGCAGTTGATACTTTTTCGGAGCTGATTAATCCGGGACTGAAACTTAGTCCCTATATTACGGAACTTACGGGAATAACTGACGAAATGTTAAAGGATAAACCTTTTATAGAGGAAGTTCTGCCAAGATTTATTGAGTTTACCGGGGACGATGTGATTATGGGACACAATATTATGTTTGACTATAGCTTTTTGAAACAGAATGCAATTAACCAGAAACTTAAGTTTGACAAAATGGGAATTGATACATTAAAGATTGCAAGAAAGACTTTGAAGGGACTTGAAAGCAGAGGCTTGGAATATTTGTGCAATTATTATGGAATAGCAGATGAAAACCATCACAGGGCATTTAATGATGCAGAGGTTACATCTAAGTTATACAATGTGCTAATGGAAAAGTTTGGAACAGAGTGTCCGGGACTTTTTGAGCCTTATCAGTTAGTATTTAAAGCGAAAAAAATGCAACCTATTACTGACAGACAAAAGAAATATTTAAAAGATTTGATGGTATATCATAAGATTGAAATGAATTTTAATATAGATGAGCTTTCAAAGAATGAGGCGTCTAAAAAAATAGACAAAATTCTTTCAGAAAAAGGCAGAATTTTTGACTAGGACATTTTTGACAGTTATGGTATACTTTGTTAAAGAAAAAGTGGGTTATTAGACCACAGTTCACAATATTAACGTTTTTTATTAATATAATAAATGTTAAAATACCTAAAATTTGATTACACTGTAATCATTAGTTTATTGGGAAAAGGAGAATGGTATGAACTTTTTTTACAACAAGAAGAATCAGAGAATTATCGCAGGAGTAATAGCAGGCTTATTAATACTTGCAATGGTTGTTACAACAGTATTTAGTGTATAGAGAAGGACTTGAGGAGGCTAATTGTGAAGGGGATTAAGAAAGTAGTTTTATTAATCGCATGTGTTATTCTTACAATGGGAACAGTGTGTGTATGGGCTGCTTCTGAGGATGCAGAAGAAAAGATTAAAAAAGGCGTGTCAATTGACAGCGTTGATGTAAGTGGAATGACAGCAAGCGAAGCTACAAAAGCGTTGAAGACAGTTGTGTCAGACAAGACAGCTACAACGGTAACACTTGATGTTAATGGTAAGTCAGTTCAGACTACGTTAGGGAATTTAGGATACAAGTGGAGCAATAAGACAGTAGTTGATGAAGCTGTGAATACAGGAAAGATAGGTAACATTATAAAGAGATATAAGGATGGTCTTGATTTACAGCATAATGGCATGAAGTTTAATGTTGAAATGTCATTTAATAAAGATACCTTAAAAAAGAAGTTGCAAACTATTTGTGCTGAGTATGAAATAAAGAGTTATGTAAAGCTTTTAACGTTGATGCAAAAAATGCTTCTTTAAAGGCAACAGGTCATGGATTTAAGATTATAAAAGAGAAAGAAGGCGTGACTGTAGACTATGATAAGACTGTAGAACAGTTATATACATATGTAACAGAGAAGTGGAATAAGAAAGCTAACATAAAGTTAACTGCCACAACTACAGTTTCAAAACCTAAGTATACAACAGAGGATTGTGAAAAGGTTTCTAACGAACCAATGGGCAGTTATACAACAGAGTTTAGTGTAGGAAGTTCTTATGCTAATAGAAACTTAAACATACAGAATGGTGCTAAGTTAATTAACGGAGCAGTTGTTTATCCGGGAGAACAGTATTCATGTAATGAAAACTTATATCCGTGGACAGAGGATAACGGATGGCATCCTGCAGGTACATATGTTGATGGTGGCGTTCAGGACAGCTTAGGTGGTGGTATTTGTCAGGTTTCAAGTACACTTTACAATGCTTTGCTTAGAGCAGAGATTAAGGTTGTTAAGAGATTCCCGCATTCAATGGCAGTAGGATATGTTCCTTTGTCAGCAGATGCAGCTTTGGCAGGAGATTACAAGGATTTAGTATTTGAAAATGATACTGATGCGCCTATTTATGTTCAAGGTATTTATAATTCAGGCGGTTCAATTACTTTCAATATTTATGGACATGACACAAGAAAAGCAGGTCATTCAGTAAAATATGAAAGCAAGACTGTAAAGACTACACCTGTTAAAACACAGACTAAGAAGGATTCAAGTAAGCCTGTAGGCTATTCAGAAGTTGAATCTTCAGGTCATGTAGGGTATGTGGCTGAATTATGGAAGATTACATATGAAAACGGCAAGCAGGTTAGTAAGGAATTAATACATACAAGTACTTATGCAATGTCACCAACAATTGTTGTAAAGGGAACTAAGAAGGCTTCCACAACAACTAAGAAAGATGATAGTGATAAGGACGACAAGAAGAGTAGTGAAAAGACAACAAAAAAGTCAACTTCAAGTAAGAAATCAAAAAAATCAGAATAGTTAAATAAGGCGGTGAATTATGAATCCGGGAAAAGTTTCAGAAGTAACTTATAAAAGAGCTATTTTAAAGAATTTAAATTCCAAAAACGAAGGAGTTAAACCGGGAGTAAATGCTGCAAACATACAATTAGAAGACATTACGGCTGTAGTGTCTTCTAATTGTATATTAAAGACTTTTGACGGATGTGAAGAGTTTTATGTTCAGCGAAGTATTAACAGTATTTGCGAAAAGGGTGGCGTTCCAAAAAGTTTACAATTAAGCATTACAATTCCATTGGAATTTGAAGAAAAAGAAGTAAACAGAATGATTAAAAATTTTAGAAAGTCAGCAGACAGTCATAATGTGGAAATTAATCAGTGTAATGTTTATAGAGGAGCCACTGAAGGTCCAATTATTAACATTTTTATGATTGGAACAACAGGCAATTTACTAAAAAGTGATAGCATAAAACCGGGAATGGATGTTATAATGGCAGGAACACTTGCTATTGGTGGAACATCTGTTATAGCAGAAAGATATAAAGATAAGTTAGCAGGCAAGTTTTCCGGAAAATTTATTTCAGAATGCTTGGAATTGAAAGATTACACTAGTACCGAGAAAGCTTCTGCAATAGCAATAGATGCAGGAGCTGTGTATATGCACGCTGTTTCTGAAGGAGGATTGTTTAGCGGATTATGGGAAGTGGCTTCATGTGTGGATAAAGGCATTCAGGTAGATATTAACAAGATTCCTATTTGGCAGCAGGTTATTGAAATAGCAGAATTTATGGATATTAACCCTTATTTGTTGGAAGGTTCAGGTTCGCTATTGATTGTAAGCCCTGATGGTTATAAAATAGAAGAGTCACTAAACGCTAACGGAATCTATGGAGAAGTAATCGGAAAGATAACTGACAATAAGAACAGAGTAGTTATAAATGGCGATGAAACAAGGTATTTGGAACCTCCAAGAGGTGATGAAATATACAAATTTATTTAAAAAAGGAGATTGGCAATGAGAGAAGAGATTTTACGTTTAATTGAAAAAAATAGCAGAATTGACATTCATGAAATGGCGATTCTTTTAGGAGCGAAGGAGGCGGAAGTTGCCAACGCCATAGCGGATATGGAAAAGGAAGGTGTAATATGTGGATATTACACACTTATTGATTGGGATAAAACTAACGATGAAAAAGTAACAGCATTAATCGAAGTTCGTGTTACACCACAGCGTGGAAGCGGATTTGATGAAATTGCAGAGAGAATATATAAATTTGAAGAAGTTAAGGCAGTTTATCTTATGTCAGGTGGTTTTGACTTTACAGTTATACTTGAAGAAAAAACAATGAAAGAGATAGCCCAGTTTGTATCAAGTAAGCTTTCTACTTTAGATTCAATTTTGAATACAGCAACACATTTTGTATTGAAGAAGTATAAAGACTACGGAATGATTTTAGATGAAAAAGAAAAAGATGAAAGGATGTTAGTGACACCATAATGAGAGATCCATTATCAAAAGTAACAAAGGAAATTAAACCATCAGGCATTAGAAAGTTTTTTGACATTGTAAGCGAGATGAAAGATGCTATTTCACTTGGCGTAGGTGAGCCTGATTTCGATACCCCTTGGCATATTAGAGAAGAGGGAATATATAGTCTTGAGAAAGGACGTACTTTTTATACATCTAACTCAGGTCTTAAAGAGTTAAAGATGGAGGTATGCAATTACCTTAAAAGAAAATTAGATGTAGATTATGATTATAACGGCGAAGTAATGATTACTGTAGGTGGTAGTGAGGCCATTGATATTGCGATGAGAGCAATGCTTGATCCGGGTGATGAAGTTTTGATTCCACAGCCAAGCTACGTTTCATATGTTCCATGTGTTGAATTAACACATGCTGTTCCTGTCATTATTGAATTAAAGGAAGAGAACGAATTTCGTTTAACTAAGGAAGAAGTTTTAGAAAAGATAACTGACAAAACTAAGATTTTGGTTTTACCTTTCCCTAATAATCCAACAGGTTCTATTATGGAAAGAAAGGATTTGGAAGATATTGCTCAGGTTTGTATAGAAAAAGATATTTTTGTATTATCTGATGAAATTTATTCTGAATTATCTTACAAGGAAGACCATGTTTCAATAGCATGTATTCCGGGAATGAAGGAAAGAACAGTTTTGATTAACGGTTTTTCAAAGGCTTATGCAATGACAGGTTGGAGACTTGGTTATGCGTGTGCGCCAAAGGTTATTATGGATCAGATGGTTAAAATCCATCAGTTTGCAATTATGTGTGCACCTACAACAAGCCAGTATGCTGCAGTTGAAGCATTAAGAAACGGTGATGATGATGTGGCAAGAATGAAGGAGTCATACAATCAGAGAAGAAATTATCTTGTTCACGAATTAAGAGATATGGGACTTGATTGTTTTGAACCATATGGAGCATTCTATGTATTCCCAAGCATTAAGAAGTTTGGACTCACATCAGAAGAGTTTGCTACAAGATTGCTAGAGGAAGAAAAGGTTGCCGTAGTTCCGGGAACAGCTTTCGGTGATTGCGGAGAAGGTTTTCTTAGAATATCATATGCATATTCACTTGATGATCTTAAGCTTGCCCTTGGCAGAGTTAGAAAGTTTGTCGAAAGACTGGAGCAGAAGTAGACTATAAGCTTACATGATTAGAAGATGTACATTAGTGTACAGTTTTGTAAGACAGAATGGAGATAGGTTATGAATGTTATATTATTAGAGCCTGAAATCCCGCAGAACACAGGTAACATAGGACGAACATGTTGTGCAACAGGCACAAAGCTTCATCTTATTGAGCCTATGGGATTTAGAATAAATGAGAAGAATCTTAAGCGTGCAGGAATGGACTATTGGGATGATTTGGACGTGACTATTTATGATAGTTTCAAAGATTTTATGGATCAGCATCCGGGAATAAAGATTTGGATGGCTACAACTAAGGCTCCACACAGATATACAGATGTAGAGTTTGGACCGGATGATTATATAATGTTTGGAAAAGAAAGCGCAGGAATACCGGAGGAGATTTTGGTAGATAATGAAGATACATGTATTAGAATCCCAATGAATCCGGAGATTAGATCATTAAATCTTGCCAATTCAGTTGCAATTGTACTTTATGAGGCATTAAGACAGAATGATTTCCATGGAATGCAGATGGAAGGTCACCTTCACAGACTGCAGTGGAAGGAATAATATAATCAGGCACAAATTGATTATAGAAATAAAAAATAAATTATAAAGCATTTAGACTATTAAGTAACAATGTAAAAAATAGCCTAAATGCTTTTATTTTTTTGTGCATTATAACGTTTTTAGAGATTGTGGTCGAAAAATCTTTAAACTTCTGCTAAAATGTTTTATCGAAAGTAAAAAAAGGAGGATTTGACAATGTCAAACAACGAAATTGGTAACTCAGCAGTATATGATGCCAGAGAGTTGGGAAAAGGAAAGATGTTTCTTTTAGGTTTCCAGCATATGTTCGCCATGTTTGGTGCAACAGTTTTGGTACCACTTTTAACAGGTCTTGATGTTCAGACAACATTACTTATGGCAGGTCTTGGAACTATTCTTTTCCATATTTTTACAAAATTACAGGTTCCGGCATTTCTTGGTTCATCTTTTGCATTCCTTGGTGGATATACAACAGTATCAGGAGCTTTTGGTGACTTTGGAGTAAAAGATTCAGCTCATATGCTTCCATATGCATGTTTAGGTGTAGCTTGCGCAGGACTATTATATTTAGTTTTAGCGTTGCTAATAAAGTTAGTAGGTGTTAAGAAGGTTATGAAGTTCTTCCCACCTGTTGTAACAGGTCCTATTATTATTGCTATTGGTCTTTGCCTTGCACCATCAGCACTTAATAACTGTGCAACATGTTGGCCACTTGCCGTCGTAGCGCTTGTTATCGTAATATTCTTTAATATCTGGGGAAGAGGAATGGCAAAGATTATTCCTATTCTTTTAGGTGTAGTTGGAGCATATTTATTCGCCCTTATTTTCGGAAACGGATTAGGTTTATTAGGCGAAACAGGTCAGGTTGATGTAAAAGCTATTGCTGATGCAGCATGGATTGGTCTTCCTGTTCATATGGACGAAACAATTTTTTCAATTGACTGGAACAACAGCTCAGCAATTATTTTTGCTATTACAACAATGGTTCCAATTGCCATTGCAACAATGATGGAACATATCGGTGACATTTGTGCCATCAGTGCTACAGTAGGAAAAGACTTTATTAACCGCCCAGGTCTTCACAGAACACTTTTAGGTGACGGACTTGCTACAACATTATCATCAATTTTTGGTGGCCCTGCTAACACAACATATGGTGAAAACACAGGTGTACTCGCTCTTTCAAGAGTATATGATCCAAGAGTAGTAAGAATTGCAGCTTATCTTGCAATGTTATTCTCATTCTCCCCTAAGTTTGCCATGATTATTCAGGCTATTCCATCAGGTATCGTTGGTGGTATTTCATTTATGCTTTATGGAATGATTGCAGCAATCGGTGTTCGTAATGTAGTAGAAGCACAGGTTGATTTTAAGAAGAGCAGAAACGTTATCGTTGCAGCTATTATCGTTGTATGTGCTTTAGGTATCAAGTTTAGTTCAGGAATGGGCGCAGATGTATTAAGCGGAGTTGACGGAGCAGTTTCATTCTCAATCGGAGGAGTAGTAATCAGCCTTTCAGGACTTGCAGTTGCATCAATTGCAGGAATTATCCTTAATGCAGTATTCCCAGACAAAGATGAAGTGAACGACGTAACAGAATCCAAATAATAAATTAATGTAATTACAGTGTCAAAAGGTCCTATCCCAATTATTCCAGTACAAAAAGGGAAAGGTGAATTGGAATTTTGATATTTTAATTAAGTATCACAAAAAAATGGATGCCAGCAAACAATAGGCAGATTTTCGAAATTTTGCGAGTATAGTGTACAGCGATAAAACTACTGTCCGAGCGAAGCGAGTTTAGTTTTTCGCTGTACGATAGACGACGGAGCAAAATAAGAAAATCAACGTGTTTGAGGGCATCCATTTTTTTGTGATACGACAAGTGGCAAATTACCTGTTAATGGTAACAATTCCTTTGTTAGTCTGTATCAATCCTTCATCTTTCATTTTCTTTAATTCTCTACTCATGGCACTTCTGTCAACTGAAAGATAGTCCGCAAGGGCAGTCATTGTGAAGGGAAGCTTGAAAGTATTGCTTCCGGATTTCGAAGACAAAATTTCAAAATAATTATTTAAACGGTCACGTATGGTTCGACCGCTTAAAACTTCAAGATGTTCACAGATAGATCTTGTCTTATCTGAAATTATAACAAGAATATTATTAACTAACTGGCTGTGATGTGGACAAGCTTTCGAGCATCTTTTTATAATGTGTTCATAATCAATAAAACGAACAACGCAGTCACATGTAGCTTCAAGAGAAATGCTTTCAGGACAGGCATAGTGATAAAAAAGCTGACCGAAAAGATCACCACGACATAATTGCTCAAGAATAGTCTGGGTCCCGTTAGGAAGAAAATGTATAACCCTTGCGCTACCTGACTCGATTATACCTACCCCTATATTGTTGTCGTCATAGAAGCAGATAACTTCTCCGGATTTATAAGTTCTGGTATACGTTTTAAAACAGTGCATCATTTCAGCCTGTTGCTGTTCTGAAATATTGTAAAACAAATCTGTTTTTGTTATTTCCATAAATAAACTCCAATCTATATTGATATAACTATTGTATAAAAATTTTTATCATGAATATGTTGCAAATGCAACAGAAAAATAAAAACAATCATCATATAATAAGAATGTAAAGAAAATATAGACCAGGATTGCACTTTATAAAGTGAAAAACGTTAAATTTTAAAAACGAAAATAATTCCTTCTTAACGTTGCAAAAAAAAAGATAAAGTGTTATATTAATCACAGTTAGTGAAAATTACTTTTATTGTGTCTAGTTGCGTCTTCTTGACAATTAAACACGGCACTGGCTAATATTTTTGAGAGGTGTATGATATGGATACAATAACATGCATTAAAACAAGAAGAAGTGTTAGAAAGTTTAAACAGGAACCAATATCTAAGGATATTATTGAAGATTTGGTTTTGGATGCTTCGTATGCGCCTTCTTGGAAGAATACTCAGACAACACGATATATTGCAATAACAGATGCTGAGATTAAAGCTAAGCTTGCAGAGGAATGTTGTGCAGAGCATAACAGAGGAATTATTAATGGAGCACCACTTCTTATTGCTACATTAATAGTGGACAAGCGTTCAGGTTTTGAGAGAGATGGCAGTTATTCCACATCTCGAAAAGATTGTTGGCAGGCATTTGACAATGGCATTGCTACACAGACATTGTGTTTGGCAGCTAATGACAAAGGCTTGGGAACAGTAATAATGGGATTGTATGACATCGATAAAGCAGAAGAGATTATCGGGGTTCCCGAGGGACAGTTACTTATGGCACTTGTTGCTGTAGGTTATCCTGATGAAGAACCTGGTGTTCCAAAGAAGAAGACAGTAGATGATTTATTAAGCTATCGTTAGTCATTCACTATATTTTATGCTTTACATTTATTTTTAGGAGGAAAAACAAGATGAGAGAAGAATGGAAAGGATTTACTACAGGCGAATGGGCAAAAGAAGTCAACGTCAGAGATTTTATCCAGAAGAACTACACACCATATGATGGTGATGCAAGTTTCTTAGCAGGTCCTACACAGGCAACAACAGATTTATGGAATCAGGTACTTGATCTTCAGAAACAGGAAAGAGCAGCAGGCGGCGTACTTGATATGGATACAAAGGTTGTACAGACAATCACATCACACGGCGCAGGTTACTTAGATAAAGATAAAGAAACTATTGTTGGTTTCCAGACAGATAAGCCTTTCAAGAGAGGTCTTCAGGTTAACGGTGGTATCCGTATGGCAATGAAGGCTTGTAGTGACAATGGATACGAAGTAGATCCAGAAGTTGTAGATTTCTACACAAACTACAGAAAGACTCATAACGCTGGTGTATTTGATGCTTACACACCAGAAATCAGAACATGTAGAACAAACCACATCGTAACAGGTCTTCCAGATGCTTACGGACGTGGACGTATCATCGGCGACTACAGAAGAGTTGCATTATACGGTGTTGATACACTTATCACAGATAAGGAAGCTCAGAAAGCAGCTACACCTACAGAAATGAGACCAGAAGTTGTCCGTGATAGAGAAGAATACTCAGAACAGATTAGAGCTCTTAAAGAATTAAAAGAATTAGGTAAGATTTACGGATTTGATATTAGCAGACCAGCTCAGAACGTACAGGAAGCTATTCAGTGGATGTACTTCGGATACCTTGCAGCAGTTAAGGAACAGAACGGTGCAGCTATGTCATTAGGACGTACTTCAACATTCATCGATATCTATGCTGAAAGAGATTTAGCTAACGGAACATTTACAGAAGAACAGATTCAGGAATTCGTTGACCACTTCATTATGAAGTTAAGATGTGTTAAGTTCGCAAGAACACCTGAATACAACCAGATTTTCGCTGGTGATCCAGTTTGGGTTACAGAAGCAATCGGTGGTGTTGGTATTGACGGACGTCACATGGTTACAAAGATGTCATTCAGATATCTTCATACATTAGAAAACTTAGGTGCAGCTCCAGAACCAAACCTTACAGTTCTTTGGTCAACAAGACTTCCACAGGACTTCAAGAAATACTGTGCTAAGCTTTCAATTGAATACTCATCAATGCAGTACGAAAGTGATGACTTAATGAGACCAATCAATGGTGATGACTATGGTATCGCTTGTTGTGTATCTTCAATGAGAATCGGTAAGGAAATGCAGTTCTTCGGAGCTAGAGCAAACCTTGCTAAATGTTTACTTTACGCTATTAACGGTGGTGTTGATGAAAAGACTAAGGTTCAGGTAGGACCTAAGTACAGACCAATTACATCAGAATATCTTGATTATGATGAAGTAATGGAAAGATATGAAGACATGATGAAATGGTTAGCAGACGTTTATGTTAACGCTCTTAACATCATTCACTACATGCATGATAAATATTCATATGAAAGAATCCAGATGGCTTTACATGATGCTCATGTAACAAGATGGTTCGCAACAGGTGTTGCAGGACTTTCAGTAGTAGCTGACTCACTTTCAGCTATTAAGTATGCTAAGGTTAAAGCTATCAGAGATGAAGATGGAATCGTAGTTGACTATGAAACAGAAGGTGACTTCCCTAAATATGGTAACGATGATGACAGAGTTGACCAGCTCGCAGTTATGATCGTTAACAAGTTCATGGGTTACTTAAGACAGCACTTCACATACAGAGATAGTATTCCAACACAGTCAATCCTTACAATTACATCAAACGTAACATACGGAAAGAACACAGGTAACACACCTGACGGTAGAAAGATGGGACAGCCATTCGCACCAGGTGCTAACCCACTTCATGGTAGAGATACACATGGTGCTGTAGCATCACTTGCATCTGTAGCTAAGATTCCTTTCGAAAACGCTAGAGATGGTATCTCAGATACATTTACAGTAGTTCCAGATGCACTTGGAAAAGACTGTGACGTATTTACAGGTGACCTTGACGCTGATGCACTTGGTCTTGATATTGATGAAATCATCAAGCAGCAGCAGTTATAATAAATACAAATAAAAAGGAAAATCAGAATGTCAACAGGAATAATTCATTCAACAGAAAGTTGCGGAACAGTAGACGGACCGGGTGTAAGATTTGTAGTGTTCTTTAAAGGGTGTCCAATGAGATGTGCATATTGTCACAATCCGGACACGTGGTCAATGGAAGGCGGTACAGAAATGACCGTTGATGAATTGCTTAAGGAATATGAAACAAAGAAATTTTTCTACCAGAGCGGCGGTATTACTGCTACAGGTGGTGAGCCTATGGTTCAGATTGATTTCCTTACTGAACTGTTTACTGAAGCACATAAGCGAGGAATTCATACCTGTCTGGATACATCAGGTGTAACATTTAGACCTGATGATCCGGAAAACCTGATGAAAGTAGATAAATTACTTGAAGTAACCGATTTGGTTATGCTGGATATTAAACATATTAATCCGCAAGAACATTTAAAACTTTGCAAACAGCCTAATGACAATATTTTGGCTTTTGCAAAATATCTTGATAAGAAAGGTATTCAGATGTGGATAAGACATGTTGTTGTACCACATATAACTTTAAATAAAGAGTACTTATATGAATTAGGACTTTTCATTGGAAAGTTAAAGATGGTTAAGGCTTTGGATATATTGCCATATCATGATATGGCTAAGCCAAAGTACGAGAAACTTGGCATGGATTACCCATTGAAGGATATAGAGCCTGCTACCAAAGAAATGGCAGTAGCTGCTCGAAAAATAGTGTTGCAGGGATTTAAAGAATCCAGAATTAAGTTATTACAAGAGAATAAATAGGAGGTAATAAAAATGGCAGCAAGCGAAAAACAGATTGATAATTTAGTTTCTTTAATAGATGGATATGCACAGGAAGGTGGTTACCATCTTAATGTTAACGTATTAAACAGAGATACATTACTTGATGCTCAGAAGCATCCAGAAAAATATCCACAGCTTACAATCCGTGTATCAGGATACGCTGTAAACTTTATTAAGTTAACAAAAGAACAGCAGGATGACGTTATTCACAGAACATTCCACGGAAGTTTATAAGATAACGAAAAGAAATGATTCTTTATCGCCATATCGGGTTTACCCGGTATGGCGATTTTTTCTTGCTAATTAATGAAAAGAGTTTATAATTATAAAAAGAGTGTCTTACTCAAATATATAGTAAAAGAGGCGAGAATTATGCATAATATAGTTTCAAAATTACTTATTTACGGAGATATGCCTAAAGATTCCATTCTTATGGAACTTAGTGACATTATTAGAGAATATAAAAGTGGTGACTATAAGAAAGATGAAATAATCACTAGGATATATAATCAGATTAAGAGAATTCTGGAAGTATCAACAGATTATGCTTTCGATAAGAATTTGTGGCACAACTATCTTACATATTTATTAATAACAAATGAGAACCCATTTAGCTTAACATGTGAAAAGGTTGGAGCAAGTGTGGGAACAGTAAACAGTTTTGCAAAGAATGACTTTAAGCAGTTCAAAGCCTTATTTGATTATGACTTTAAGCCAATGGAAGAAGAGCTTGGTATTGACTGTTTTACAAAGATTGAAAATTATCAGGCAATTGGGAAACCTGAACTTATGTACAACAAGAATGTTAGTGAAAAGGTTAGAGATTTAAGCGAAAAGCTTGAAAGCGCTAAGGATGAAGAAGAATTTTTTGATCACGTAACACAGTTTTATAAAGATTATGGTGTTGGAATGTTTGGTCTTAATAAGGCGTTCAGAATTTCAGACAACAATGGCAAGGTTGAATTCCAGGCTATTAACAATATGGAAAAAGTTATGCTTGATGACCTGGTTGGATACGAAATTCAGAAAAAGAAACTTGTTGATAATACAGAAGCTTTCGTACAGGGAAGAAAGAGCAACAACTGCTTATTATTTGGTGACAGCGGTACAGGTAAATCTACAAGTATTAAGGCTATTGTTAACGAATACTATGATCAGGGACTTAGAATGATTGAAATATACAAGCATCAGTTTAAAGACCTTTCTAACGTTATAGCTATGATAAAGAATAGAAACTACAAGTTCATTATTTATATGGATGACCTTTCATTTGAAGAATTTGAAATTGAGTACAAGTTCTTAAAGGCAGTAATTGAGGGGGGCGTTGAAACAAAACCTGAGAATATTTTGATTTATGCAACATCTAACAGAAGGCATCTTATTAAAGAAACATGGAATGACAGAAGTGATGTTCAGGTTGATAATGGAATGCATAAGTCAGATACTATGGAAGAAAAATTATCACTTGTACATAGATTTGGTGTTACAATTAACTACTCAAAACCTACACAGAAGGAATACTTTGATATTGCAATTGAATTGTGTAGAAGATTAGGTGTTGAACTTAGTGATGATGAAATCAAGGCTGAAGCAAATAAATGGGAATTAAGCCATGGTGGAATTTCAGGTAGAACAGCACAGCAGTTTGCTAACTATCTGGCAGGTCAGCAGAAATAAAACATAGGACAGTATTGATGATAACTACACAATAATAGTTAATTCATGTGGATAATTGTTCAATAATAATCAACATATGTAGATAAATCTTGCAAGGTTGTTAAAAAAATTAACCTTGCAAGATAAAAGAAAAATAAAAAAATAAAATTTTTTTGAAAAAAATTAAAAAAGTACTTGCATTGTTATAGTGACTGTGCTAGAATATTTTTTGTCGCGAGACATTGGCCCATCGCCAAATGGTAAGGCACTGGACTCTGACTCCAGCATTTTCAAGGTTCGAATCCTTGTGGGCCAGCTTTAAACCACTTCATTATGAAGTGGTTTTTTTCTTTCTAAGATTATCAAAATTCATTTGTAAAGCTAAGAATATATTTATAGTCTGTAATCCTGTATCCTATTTTATACAACTGCTTGGATTGAAAGCATAGAAGTTCTTTTTGTCCATGTCTTCAGTTACCATTCGTAGAGCTTCGCCAAAACGTTGAAAATGAACAATTTCTCTTGCTCTTAAGAATTTAATAGGTTCTCGAACATCACTTTCTTTTACAAGAGTTAGGATATTATCGTATGTTTTTCTGGCTTTTTGTTCCGCAGCCATATCTTCTATAAGGTCTGCAATAGGATCACCACAAGATTGGAAGGTAGTAGCTGAGAAAGGAACACCTCCGGCAGACTGTGGCCATACGCCCAAAGTGTGGTCGACATAGTATTTCTCAAAGCCTGCAAGGTCAATATCATCACAAGGAAGGTCTTTTACAAGCTGGGAAACAATGGAGCCGACCATTTCGAGATGCCCAAGTTCTTCCACCGCAATATCATTGATTAAACCTGCAACTTTAGGGTTTTTCATTGCAAATTTCTGTGACATATAACGCATTGCGGCCGCTGATTCTCCGTCAGGACCCCCATACTGACTCAAAACTATTTGAGCAATTTTTGGACTTTTGATTTTAATATTTACAGGATACTGTAATCTTTTTTCATAATTATACATTAGCAGTTACCTCCTTCCCAAGGCATTGGACCTTTATTCCAGTCCCAGTAGTCCTTATTTGCTACATCATATGCCGAAAGAGGTCCAAAATTGTTAGTGTACATTTCCCACGCCTCTTCCCGCATTTCCTTCGCCTTGCGATAGTATTCAAGGGCCTCCATGCAATTGGGATGAGTATCAAGGAACAGCTTTACGTCATCCATTGCAAAACTTGCTTTAGTAATAATATCCATAAGTTTTTCTTTACTCATATCACACTTCATCGCCCACATCCCCTTCCAACATAAGGTTTATAAAGTTCCTTGAATATGGTTCCACAGCCTATAGCCTGGTCAATGTCATAAACATCCTGCCATTTTTGCCAAGGGACAAAACACATACCGGGAGCCATATGGTCGACATGTTCTGTTCCACGGTCACAACCCTCATTGTTCCGTTTCATATTGCAACCACAACCCTGATTATCATAAGTCATATTGCAACCACATCTATGGTTATCATTTCCGATACTGTGATTCATAGTATTGCGTTCCATACCACGATTTGGGTTATCCATTTTTCGTTCTCTCACATTGTTGTTCATTTCACATCCACATTCCTGTCCCGACATAGGTCTGCCACATGGCATCATTCTGTTACAATTACCACGATTATATCTTCCGTTTCTTGGCGTATTCATATTGTTATGATTAAAACAATTTGCGTTTTGATTGCAATTGTTACAGTCCATAAAAATCTCCATTTTCTTTTTGTTCTACAGTATTATTCTATGCATAAAATAATTTGGTGTTAAATAAAAATAAAAAAATAAAATAAATGCAATATTTTTTGAAAACCTTTCGTTTAATATGTAAAGACACAAGGAAAGCTAGCAAAATAAAGTGACTTTGAAACAACAGTAAGGAAGACTATGAAAAATCAGTATTAAATCAAGAAGGATACACAAACAAGGAGGTAGGAGCTATGAGGAAAACATCAAAATTTTTATTTGCAACAGCTATGGCAGTAACTGTTTTGGCATTGGCTAATCCATCACCAACAGTAATGGCTAAATCAAAAGGGAAAAAGGCAAAGGTAGTATACACGCTTAAAAAAGGCACACTTACAATCTCAGGAAAAGGTGAAATGCCTAAGAAAATGACTTTCAAAAATAATAAGAAAGTTAAAAAAGTAGTTATTAAAAACGGTGTAACGTCAGTTTCAGACAAAGCATTTTATAAGTGTAAAAACTTGTCAAAAGTAACAATTGGCAAATCGGTTAAGAAAATAGGAATTGATAGTTTTAATGGAACAAAAATTAAGAAAGTAACAATTCCTAAGAAAGTAAAAGAAATCGGTCAGGATGCTTTTGAAAATTGTAAGCAGTTAGAAAATATCACATTACCAGGAAAGTATACATTAAAAAAGAAAAAAGGTGATGACGCTTATGCAACAATTATGGGCGGTTCAATGGCTGACACAGTAACTTTTTCAACAAGTATTGATTTAAAGACAGTTACATATGTTAATTCTAATGTTTTTGATGTTAGTGCAAATGACAAGAATTATACATCAAAGTCAGGAATGATTTACACAAAGGACGGAAAAACTCTTGTAAGAGTATCAGCAGGAACAAAGGAACTTTCAATAGATGAAGGTTGTGAAACATTTGCATTACAGTCAATTCTCTATGCAAGATATTTTGATGGAGATGATTATGTAGTTTGTAACAAACTTGAAAAGATAAGAATACCGGCATCAGTCAAGAAGATTGACTTATATGCATATGAAGCGGGAGATTCTCTTGACAGATTTGATGAAGTAAAAGATGTAGTGATTTCAGCTACAGATTTAGATGGGGAAAGTATTGTAAATCTTTGCAACCGTACAAATATTTCTACATGGGCAAATGTTGCAAAGCAGGTACCAGACGTAAAGGTTGAGGATGGAATGTATATTTCAAAGGAAGGAGTAATGCTTGGTTACGAAGGTAAAGACGAGAAAGTTGTAATACCTGAAGGTGTTAATACTATTGCTTCAAATGTACTAAAAGTAAAAAATATTGATGGAAAAAAAGTAGCAAAAGAAATTGTAATGCCTGACACAGTTACTACAATAGAGGATGATGCTTTCTATGAGGCAAAGGGTGTTGAACAGGTTACATGGTCAAAGAGCCTAAAAACTGTAGGAGATAGCGCTTTTGCAGGTTGCAGTTTAATAACATTGGATATGCCAACAACAGTGACAAAGTGGGGCGAAAATGTATTTGCGGATAATCAGTTGGAAAAGATTACAATTTCAAGTGCAATAAAAGAAATTCCACAGAAAATGTTTACAAGATGTGGTTTCTTAAAAGAAGTTGTTATACCTGACAATATTGAAAAAATTGGATGTTCAGCTTTTGCAAATTGTGGCAGATTAGAAAAAATAACAATAGGAAAGAATGTAAAAGTCATTGAAGCGGCTGCATTTAATAATACGGATTTAAAGGAACTTGTAATACCGGCAAATGTAGAAAAAGTTGAAACAGATGCTTTCAGTGAGATTTGGTACCTTGGAAATGTTACAATAGAAGGCAAAACAGTTATTGAAAATGGTGCATTTGGCAGCTCATCATATCCAACTTTAGACTATAGAGTAGGTGCACAGTATAATAAAACTAGTATAAAATTAAGAAGCGTTAAAAAGTCCAAAAATAAATACCTTACAACTAAGACAAAATGGGTTAAAGTCAAAGGTGTTAGCGGTTACGAAGTAAAAGTTGCAACAGACAAAAAGTTCAAGAAGAACACAAAAACTGTAAAAGTAACCGAAACAAAAACAGATGTAACTGTTAAAATTAAAGTTAAAGATGTTAAAAAAATCAAAAAAGTTTATGTTAAAGTAACTCCATACACATTTGTTAATGGTACAAAAGTATATGGAATTGCACAGACAGATTTAATGGAGATTAACTAAGACTTTAATGGCTTAACAGAAACGAAACCCTCAAAAACTAATATTATGGTAATAACCCGGGAAATCAGAAAGGTAACAAACAAGATTTCCCGGGTATTATATTTTGTATAGAAGAAATATAACTGTTGGTTTTTGTCAGAAACTGGGGTATACTAGATTTCGTGGAATAAAGTTTTGGAGGTAATTATGAGAAATTGTTTAGTTGCACAGTCTGGTGGACCGACTGTGGCTATTAACTCAAGCTTGGCGGGAGTAATTCAGGGAGCAATCGACAGCAAAAAGTTTGACAAGGTTTACGGCTCTCTTAATGGTGTACAGGGACTTTTAAATGGATGCCTTATGGATTTGACTGAAAAAGTTGAACAGGTGCCTATGTTTATTGAATTGTTAAAAAAGTCACCTTCTATGTATTTAGGTTCATGTAGATATCAGTTACCTGATTATACAGAAGACGATGCACCATATGCATATATTTTTAATAAGTTTGAAACATATGAAATAGATGCATTTTTCTATATTGGCGGAAATGATTCTATGGACACGGTAGACAAGCTTAACACATATGCAAAAGCTGTTGGAAAGGATGTTAAGATAGTTGGTATTCCTAAGACTATTGATAATGATTTGTGTATTACAGACCATACACCGGGCTATGGTTCAGCAGCAAAATATGTGGCATCTACTTTACTGGAAATAGGTCACGACACATCAATTTATCCAATTAACAGCGTAACTATTGTAGAAATTATGGGACGTGATGCAGGTTGGCTTACAGGGGCTTCAGTCCTTGCAAGAAATAAATATAATCATGCACCTCATCTTATTTATTTGCCGGAAGTTGCTTTCGATGAGGCTCAGTTTATTGAAGATGTAAGAGAGGCAATTAAGAAATACAATAACGTTGTAATTGCTGTTTCAGAGGGAATCAAAAATGCAGAAGGAAAGTACATTAGTGCCACATCTGCAGTGGAAGATACTTTTGGACACAGCCAGTTAAGCGGAACAGGAAAGTGCTTAGAATATATTATTAAGCAGAATCTTCAGGTAAAGGTTCGTTCTGTTGAAATTAATATTTTGCAAAGATGTGCTGCACATATGTCTTCTATTACAGATATTGGCGAAGCATTCAGACTTGGGCGTCATGCAGTTGAAACTGCACTTGAAGGCAAGTCAGGCGTTATGGTTACAGCAATCAGAAAAGCTAACGAACCATATAGTGTTAAAATGGGAGACACAGATGTTAAAAATGTGGCAGGCCTTGTAAAACATGTTCCAAGAGAATGGATTAACGAAAGAGGAAATGATGTAACACAGGATTTTGTTGATTACGCATATCCGCTTATTCTTGGGGAACCGGTTGTTAAGTATGAGAGAGGAATTCCTGATTATTTGGATGTTTCTCATTTGTATCCTAATAACTAAAGTAGAGAACAAACTTCACAATAATTTTATAAAAGTGCAAAAACATAGTTATATTAGCGAATATTAGTGTTGCAATACTACTAAAATGGGTTATAATATAAGCAGTTGTTTAAAAATTAACAATAAATGAATTTTACGGAGGTACATTATGTTAGTATCAGCTAAAGAAATGTTAGAAAAAGCTAAAGCAGGCCACTATGCAGTAGGTCAGTTTAATATCAACAACCTTGAATGGACAAAGTCAATTCTTTTAACAGCAGAAGAATTAAAGAGCCCTGTTATTTTAGGTGTATCTGAAGGTGCTGGAAAGTACATGACAGGATACAAGACAGTAGTAGGAATGGTTAACGGAATGATGGAAGAACTTGGAATTACAGTTCCAGTTGCTCTTCACTTAGATCATGGTTCATATGAAGGATGTTTAAAGTGTGTTGAAGCAGGATTTTCATCAATCATGTTCGACGGTTCACATTATCCAATCGAAGAAAACATCGAAAAGACTAAAGAATTAGTTAAAATCGCTAACGAACACGGTATGTCACTTGAAGCAGAAGTTGGTTCAATCGGTGGTGAAGAAGACGGTGTTATCGGTAGGGGTGAATGTGCAGATCCTGATGAATGTAAGGCTATTGCTGATTTAGGAGTAACTATGTTAGCAGCAGGTATTGGTAACATTCATGGTAAATATCCAGCAAACTGGGAAGGATTAAGCTTTGAAACATTAGCAGCAGTTAGTGAAAAAGTTGGTAATATGCCATTAGTTCTTCATGGTGGTACAGGAATTCCTGCAGACCAGATTAAGAAAGCTATCTCACTTGGCGTTTCAAAGATTAACGTTAATACAGAATGTCAGCTTTCATTTGCTGAAGCTACAAGAAAATACATCGAAGCTGGTAAGGACTTAGAAGGAAAGGGATTCGATCCTCGTAAGTTACTTGCACCAGGTGCTGAAGCAATCAAAGCAACAGTAAAAGAAAAAATGGAACTTTTCGGTTCAGTTGGAAAAGCTGAATAATCCATACAAAAATAAAGCAAGAATACATGCCCCGGCAAAAGCCGGGGTTTTTCTTTTGGCAGGAGGAGATTCCTATACATAATGATATAATTGATTATTTTGCTATGTTAGATAATATAATCAAAAATCACTTATATAATTCTTGATTAAAGTTTAAAAAGTATTTATACTTTACTAAGAAAGGTTATGATATGAAAACTAACAAAAAAGAATTAGGAAAAGAACAGAATACAAAAATAGAATCTGAAAAAACAGAAAATAATAAATCAATTGAAACAGATGAAAAAAATTCTACAACAATTGAAGACAAAAAAACAAGCTTGGATGACTTATCACCTAAGTCTAAGAAGTTTGCAAAGATTTATAATGCTGTAAGATTTCTTGTGATTATTGCGGCAGGAGTAGCCTTGATTTATGCGTCTTACAGCCTGACAGAATCTTATTTGAATTACAAGGATGATGAGAAGAAGTATGCAAGTCTTAATGATATGTTTGTACAGGATGCTAAAGGAAATACAGGCTCAGATAGTAGTGCCGGTTTAAATGGAAACAAAGCTTTAAATAATAGCGAGGTTTCAGACAGCAATTCAACTGCCAACAGCACAAATTCCAATACTTCAAACACAGGCTCAAGTACCACAAGTTCAAACAGTTCAAGTTCAGACACCTTAAACTACAGTGCTGATAGCAAGAAGTGGGTTTGGAACTATGATGCCATGCTTAAGTATAATGATGAGGCAAAGGGGTATATTAAGTTAGACGGTACAAGAATACAGTATCCGATTTTTGAACATAGTGATAACAAGTATTATTTAAAGCATGGTGCAGACAAGATTTATAATGGAGCAGGTGCGATTTTTATTGACTATAGAACAGCAGGTCTTGAAGGAGATATGTGTATTTTGTATGGTCACAATATGCTTGACGGTTCTATGTTTAAAGAAATTATGAATTTTAGAGATAAGGATTTCTGCAAGAAACATCCAACTTTTGATATTTATATTGGTCGCAAGCATTACATTTATTATGTTTTCTCTGTTTTTTCGGGAAAAGACGTTGATGAGAAGATTTACCAGTATGGTTTTGAAAATAAAAGCGATTTCCAGAGCTGGATTGACAGAGTTTACAGCAAGAGCACATACAAGTTTGATACAAGAAAGCCAACGACGGATGACAAGATTATTATGTGTTCAACATGTGTGGACGACTATGGAAACAGACAGCTTGTTTGTATGTACAGAGGGGAAGAAGTTGTGGATTAAGGACTTACACTTAATTTTATTAAGAAAAAGGTTTAAAAAATTAGATAAATACTCATATGCTATTGATTTTTGTAAAGAAATGATGTAAGTTATGACACGTACAGAGCAAAAAGCTCAACCGCTAAATGAGATTAAGGACAAGGACGTTCTTCAAAAGTGAAGTTTGGAGAAGTGTCCTTTTTTTATAAGTGACGTTCATTAGTGTATTTACTATCATAAATGCCATTTATAAAACTTTAAGATGAAATTGTTAATTATATTTATTATAGCGGACGAAAAATTTGTTGTATAGGAAAGGAACAGAACTATGGGAGTAAACATTGAAAAAGTTTTTGGGGAAAACGTATTTGACGATGCAGTAATGAAAGTTCGTTTACCAAAGAGCGATTACGAAACAGTTAAGAAACTTATGTACGAAGGCGGTGAAATCACAGAAGATTTAGCAGATGTGGTTGCACAGGCAATGAAGGAATGGGCGTTGGAAAAAGGTGCTACACACTTTACACATGTGTTCCAGCCATATGTAATTTCAGTAGGAGCTGAAAAACATGATTCATTTGCTTCTGTTCCAATAGATGGAAAAATCGAAAACACATTTACAGGAAAAGATTTATTAATGGGTGAACCTGATGCTTCATCTTTCCCTTCAGGTGGTTTAAGAGCTACTTGCGGAGCAAGAGGATATACAGCATGGGATATTACATCACCTGTTTATGTTAAAGAAGATACCCTTTGTATTCCAACGGCGTTTTGCTCATATACAGGGGAATCACTTGATACAAAGACACCATTACTTAAAGCAATGCATGCAGTAAGTAAGCAGGGTGTAAGACTTATGAGATTATTCGGTGATCAGGATACTAAGAGAATTTTCTCTTATGTAGGACCTGAACAGGAATACTTTTTAGTAGACAGAGAAAAATATTTAAAGAGACCTGACCTTATGTATTCAGGACGTACACTTTTCGGAGCAATGCCTCCTAAGGGACAGGAAATGGACGACCATTACTTTGGAGCAATTAAGCCTAGAGTAAAAGCTTTTATGGAAGATATTAACATTCAGTTATGGAAATTAGGTATTACAGCAAAAACAGAACATAACGAGGTTGCACCTGCTCAGCATGAAATTGCACCAATTTTTTCAATTTCAAATGTAGCATTAGACAATAACCTTTTAGTAATGGACGTATTAAAGAAAACAGCTACAAAGCATGGTCTTGTATGTTTATTACATGAAAAACCATTTGATGGAATCAATGGTTCAGGTAAACATAATAACTGGTCACTTACAACTGATGACGGAATTAACTTGTTTAAGCCAGGTAAGAAACCTGAAGAAAATAAATTATTCCAGTTAGTACTTGCCTGCACAATGGCAGCAGTTGACAGACATGCAGTATTATTAAGACTTGCAGCATCAAATACAGGTAACGATCACAGATTAGGAGCTAACGAAGCACCTCCAGCAATTATTTCAATGTATCTTGGTGATCAGGTTGGAGATATTGTAGAGCAGATTCTTAAGAACGGTAAGGCTACTTCAAGTCTTTCATCAGGAACACTTGAATTTGGTATTAAGAAACTTCCTGTACTTGAAAAAGATCCTACAGATAGAAATAGAACATCACCTTTTGCATTCACAGGTAACAGATTTGAATTTAGAATGGTTGCTTCATCTAACTCAATTGGTGATACAAATACAGTGCTTAACGCAATGATGGCAGAAGCATTTAGCGAAGCTTGCGATGCCCTTGAAGGAGCAGCAGATTTCGATAAGGCAGTTGAAGAATATACAGCTAAGTTAATGAAAGAACATGCAAGAATCGTATTTAACGGTAACGGATATTCAGATGAATGGCCAATTGAAGCTGAAAAGAGAGGACTTCCTAACTGCAGATCAATCGTTGATGCAATCCCTGCATTAGTAGACGATACAACAGTTGCAATGTACGAGAAATTCAACATTTTATCAAAGGCTGAATTGGAAGCAAGAAAAGAAATTCTTTTTGAACAGTATGCAGGCGTGCGTAACATTGAAGCATTAACAATGGTTGAAATGTCAAACAGAATCATTATGCCGGCAGTTACAAAATATACAAAGGATCTTGCTGATACAGTTATCGCTGTTAAGGAAGCAGGAGCTGACGCATCAGTTCAGGCTGGATTATTAGGAGAAATCTCAGCTAAGTTAGCTGAAACAAAGGCAGCTACAACAGCACTTGCTGAAATTGTAGAAGAAGCAAAAGCTAAGGATGACAGCAAGGCAATTGCAATTTCATACAAGGACGACGTAATGGCAGCTATGGCAGCTTTAAGAAAGCCTGTAGATGAGCTTGAAGTAATTATGCCTAAGGAAGTATGGCCAATGCCTACATACGGTGATTTAGTATATGAAATCGATAAATAAAAGGCAATAACAATAGAATAATTTTGTTAAAGCAATACAAATAAAGTAGGGATACTGTTTTTGAGTAAAGACGGTATTCCTATTTTTTGTGCTATAATGTTAAAAAATCTTATTTCACCTGTGATTGATAAAGGTGAAATAATGAGCTATATCTGTTGCATAAATGCCAATAATTGTATAAAATAATATCTATGCGATTAAAAAGAAAAGGTGAATAAATGAAAACAATATTAGATATTATTTTATTATTAGTAGGATTTGTGCTTCTTATAAAAGGAGCAGACTATTTTGTAGACGGAAGTTGTGCAGTGGCGAAGAGACTTAGAGTACCATCAATAGTAATCGGACTTACAATTGTGGCAGTTGGAACTTCCCTGCCGGAACTTGCAGTAAGTACATTTGCAGCAGTTAAACATTCTAATGCCATAGCACTTGGAAACGTGGTAGGTTCTAACATATTTAATCTTTTGATGGTAATTGGTATTACTGCATTATTTAAAGATATGTTAGTAAAAAAATCCATACTAAAAAGAGAAATGCCACTTTTGCTTATAATATCAGTACTGTTAATATTTTTGGCAGGAGATATTTTATGGTTTGGAGGAATAATTAAGAAAAACAACATTTTCCTATTTGAAAATGGATCAACAATGGTAGGAAATGTTAACAGAATTGATGGTATATTATTGCTTGTACTTTTCGTAGGATTTATAGCCTGGACTGTAAGTTATGCTTTAAAAGAAAGAACAGAAGAAGATGGTACCGATGAAGTTATAATGCTTTCAAAAAGAAAAAGTGCAATTTTCATAGTTGGTGGTGCAATTGCCATAGCGGTAGGAGGACAGGTTGTTGTAGACAGCGCAAAGAGTCTGGCTCTTGCAGCAGGAATGTCTGAAACATTGGTAGGACTTACAATTGTAGCAATGGGAACATCACTTCCTGAACTTGTAACATCAGCAGTTGCAGCTTCCAAGGGAGAGGCAGACCTTGCAATAGGAAATGTTGTAGGTTCAAACCTTTCAAACATTCTTTTAGTACTTGGACTATCAGCGGCAATTTCATCAGTTGGAGTTACGGCAATGAACTTCGTGGACATAATAGTTTCATTGGCTGCTACAATTATCGTGTTTATTGTTGCATCAACACAGAGAACAATTAAGAAGAAAGAAGGAATCTTTCTTGTAATAATTTATGCATTCTATATGGCATACATTATTTGCAGACAGATTTATGGATAAAAATGAAAAAAGAGCTTCACGTTTCGTGAAACTCTTTCCGCGCAAAAAGGATGCAACGCACGCATCCTTTCCGCAAATATATTCTAATAATAAAAAAGGGAGGGAATCGGATTAAATCCGATTCAAAAAAATTATGAAAAAACATAAACAAATGATTAATTTCTTTTGTTTATGTTTGTATTATAATTTTAAAACGTGAAAAAAGAGTGTTTTACGTGTAAAAGAAATATGAACAAAATGTAAAAGTTAAAGGAGATATTAAAATGGCAGAAAAAAATCCAATAGTAACAATTGAAATGAACAACGGAGATGTTATGAAAGCTGAACTTTATCCTGAAGTTGCGCCTAACACAGTTAACAACTTTATCAGCCTTGTAAACAGAGGATACTATGATGGAATTATTTTCCACAGAGTAATCAGAGGCTTTATGATTCAGGGTGGAGATCCTGAAGGAACAGGTATTGGTGGACCGGGATACTCAATTAAGGGCGAATTTACACAGAACGGCTTCAAGAACGACTTAAAGCATGAACCGGGCGTACTTTCAATGGCACGTACAATGATGCCAAATTCAGCCGGCTCACAGTTTTTCATAATGCACCAGACATCACCTCACCTTGATGGTCAGTATGCTGCATTTGGTAAGGTAATCGAAGGAATAGAGGTAGTAAACAAAATTGCAGACGTGGCAACAGACAGAATGGACAAACCATTAGAACCACAGGTAATGAAAAAAGTAACAGTAGAAACATTTGGAGTAGACTATCCGGAACCTGAAAAATGCTAAAAAACATAATTATTGAAAAATAATTATAGAAAAGGCAAAAATCAGAACAAAATTAAAATAAGGAAGTAAAAAACATGGCAAAGATAACAAAAGACATGATAATCAAAGATATCATAAACATAAACATGGGCTGTATTCCAATCCTCTTAAATGAAGGAATGCACTGCGTAGGATGCCCTGCATCACAGGGAGAAACATTGGAAGAAGCATGTATTGTACACGGACTGGATGCAGATGCACTTGCAAAGAAATTAAACGATTTCGTAGTAAGCGTAGACGGCGAATAATAGAAACATATCTAAAGAACATCGAAGGGAGCATACAAGTTGTGCTCTCTTTTTATTTGATTTATATTGTGTCGGCAGAGAAAAAACACCTTCAAACACGTTGATTTTATCATTTTACGCGTTACTGCAAGTGGTGTATGAATTAGTGAAAAAAAGAGCCGCACAAATGCGACTCTCCTGATATCTTTAGTATATGTAGGAATTATAAAGCTACGTCACCAATAATTCCGTCGATTACGTAATAAGCTTTCATGTCTTCAGGCTTAATGTAGATAGAAACTGACTTCATATCCTTCTTACCATTCTTTGCTGTGTAATCAGCCTTTACAGCCTTTTCGATTGCAGCAGTATCAAATTCCATGCCTGAGAACTGAACATAAATGTTGTTTTCAACTTTAGCAGCCTTAGCAGGTGCCTTTTTAGCAGTTGTAGCTTTCTTGGCAGCAGGTTTCTTTTCAGCAGCTTTTGTAGCAGCCTTAGCAGGTGCCTTATCTTCTTTCTTAGCTACAGTCTTAACTTCTACAGCCTTTTCATCTTTTTTAGGTTCAGCTTTTTTTACTTCAGCTTCTTTCTTAGCTTCAACCTTAGCTTCTTTCTTAGGTTCAGCTTTAGTCATTGCTGCTACTACAGGAATCTCTACTGTATTGTCTTTCTTAGCAGCAACAGGTGTTGTTTTTTTCTTTGTGTTTGCCATAACAAAATTCCTCCTTAACAAACTTTCGGGAAAACTAATTTCCATATCTTCCATATTTAATACAGATCCCGAATTTACAATTAACTTATATATTTGTTAATTATAATGGTAGGTCGATACTAAGTCCGTAATGTCAAGTTAAGAAATTTATCAACCAAAATAATAAATGCATACCTCACAATAATACAACTTTTGTGAAAAATATGCAATCTTTGGGAAAAAGTTTATGAAAATATTACAAGATGTATTAACTAATATATGCTTTTAATAAGGAATTGGTTAATAAAAATTTAATTAAAAAAGTTAAATGTTAAAATCTAACAATAAAAGAAAAAATCAGATGAAAAAAATTAAGCATTTTAGGTATAAAATATATGACAAAAAATTGACATAGACTGTAATATTTGTTACAATTTTTAAAGACGATGACGAAATTTGACAGGAAAATTCGAAAAATCAGAGAAGGAACCATTAATGGATAGCAATAGATTAGAGAGAAAAAAGAGAATAGAGAGAAACAGAAAGAGAAGATTATACAGAAATGTTAATAATCTTATGTACGCCGGCATTTTTGTTATGGCAGCAATTATTACAATAGCTGCAGCAGTTAGCAGAAATAATAAGATTGAATATGTAGATACAGCTCAGATGGCATCAACAGAGTCAATCAGAGTTAACAATAGCAATACAGACAAGGTTGCAGCTAAGGCTGAGGAAACAACCAAGAAATCAAAGAAGAAGGTAGTTACAACAGAAGAGGCAGTTGAGAGTACAACAGCCGAAGCTGAGACAACAACAGAGCCTGAAACCACTACAACAAGGGAAAATAACCTTGAATTAGGCGGAAGAATTAAGATTACGGCAGATACGTTGTATGTAAGAGAGGAAGCTTCAGCAGACAGTTCAGTGCTTGGAATGGCATCAACAGGCGATGAGTTCTACGTTCTTGGAAAAGAAGGGGACTGGGTTTTAGTCAACTATCAGGGTAATGATGGTTATATCAAAGCAGAGTTTGCCGAATCAGCAGATTAATATTTATGTAGGATAATAAATCTTGAGTATAATGTATAAAATAAAATATACTTAGGGTTTATTTTTTTGCGTTTAGATGATAAAATTGCATAAAATGAAATGAAAGGAAGATGAGTATGAGCTATATTGCTTGGCTTGTAGTGTTTGTTGTTTTTGCAGCACTTGAGTTGGTATCACTTGGCCTTACCTGTATATGGTTTGCCATTGGAGCTTTAGCCGGATGTGTGGCAGCATTGCTTGGAGCAAACTGGATTGTTCAGGCAGTTGTTTTTCTGGTAGTTACCATGGTGGTATTAATATTTATAAGACCATTTGCCATTAAGTATGTAAACAACAAAGCTGAAAAGACTAATGTTGAATCAATGGCAGGTAAACAGGGAAAAGTTGTTGTGGAAATTGATAACATTAACGCAAAAGGAATGATTAAGGTAGACGGTATGGAGTGGACAGCCAGAAGTGTAGATGGAGAGATTATTCCTAAAGATTCATTAGTTACAGTTGTGTCCGTAGAAGGGGTAAAAGCTATGGTCAGAAAGGCCTAGTATACAAGGAGGTAGAATATGATATTTTTTATTATTTTAATTGTGTTAGCCATTGTATTGGTTTCAACATGCGTAAAGATTGTGCCACAGGCGCATTCATTTGTTATTGAAAGATTAGGTGTTTACAAAGAAACATGGTCAGTGGGACTTCATTTCAAAATTCCATTTTTGGATAGAGTATCAAGAAAAGTTAATTTGAAGGAACAGGTTGCAGACTTTGAACCACAGCCTGTTATTACAAGAGATAATGTTACAATGCAGATAGATACAATTATTTTCTATCAGATTACAGATCCAAAGCTTTATGCTTATGGTGTTGAAAATCCAATTGTGGCTATTAAGTCTTTAACGGCTACAACACTTAGAAATATTGTAGGTGATCTTGAACTTGATGAAACTCTTACTTCAAGAGAGACAATCAATGCTAAGATGCGTACAGAATTAGACGTTGCAACGGATCCTTGGGGAATTAAGGTTAACAGAGTTGAGCTTAAGAACATTATTCCACCAAGAGATATTCAGGAAGCAATGGAGAAACAGATGAGAGCTGAACGTGAAAAGCGTGAACAGATTCTTAGAGCTGAAGGTGAGAAAAAATCAGCAGTTCTTATTGCAGAAGGTAAGAAAGAAGCAGCTATTCTTAATGCTGAAGCTGACAATCAGGCAGCAGTTCTTAAGGCCGACGCAGAAAAGAAGAAGAGAATCCTTGAAGCTGAAGGTGAGGCACAGGCTATTCTTAGTGTTCAGAAAGCTACAGCAGACGGTATCAAAGCCATTAAGGAAGCAGGAGCTGATGAGGCAGTTCTTACACTTAAGAGTCTTGAAGCTTTTGCAGCAGCAGCAGACGGTCAGGCTACAAAGATTATTATTCCATCTGAAATTCAGGGAATTGCCGGTTCAGTAAAGGCTTTGGCTGAAGTTATTAAGGATTAAGAATTAATTTAATTTTTACTGATAAGGAAGAAATATGTTTAACGAGAAAATGGTATTGTGTGGTGCTAACGCATACGACAAAAAATATTATTTAAATGAGCAGTTTTCCAACCTGCCAGAACAGATTAAACAGGAATTGCAGATTATGTGTGTTCTTTTTACGGAGGAAGTTGGAGGAATACTTGTTCTAGAATATGATGAGGAAGGCAATCTTCAGATTATAACAGAAGCTGATGAAGGGGATTTGTTATATGATGATATTGGCTGTGGACTAAAGATAAGACAGATGCAAATGGAAAAAAGAGATTTACTGGAATCTTTAGAAATGTACTATAAAGTTTTTGTATTGGGAGAAGAAATATAATGTTACTTACTGTTGATGTTGGAAATACTAATATAACACTTGGACTATTTAAGGAGGATAAGGTATTTGCCACATTTAGAATGAATACCCAGATGGTGAAAACATCTGATGAATATGGTTCAACAATAGCCGAATTAATAGCGAGAAAGAATATTAATATTAACGAGATTGAGAATGTTATTATTTCATCGGTAGTTCCTAAAGTTATGTATTCCTTAAATAATGGTATTATTAAGTATTTTGGAATAAAGCCTATAATTGTAGGTCCGGGGACAAAGACAGGAATAAGAGTTAAGAGAACTGATCCGAGGGAACTTGGTTCAGACCGTCTTGTGGATGTTGTGGCAGCATATGAATTATATGGTGGACCTTGTATTGTAATAGATTTTGGCACAGCTACAACTTATGATTTGGTTGGAGCTGACGGTACTTTTGAAGCAGGAGTTATTTCGCCGGGAATAAAGATTTGCACAAAGGCTTTGTGGAATGAAACAGCTAAGCTCCCTGAAATTGAAATCAAAAAGCCTGAAACCATTTTAGCTAAGGATACAATTTCATGCATGCAGGCAGGTATTGTTTATGGATACATCGGTCAGACAGAATATATTATTGAAAAGATGAAAGAGGAAAGCGGTCTTACAGATGTTAAGGTTGTTGCCACAGGTGGTCTTGGAAGAATAATATGGCAGAATACAGACAAAATAGACATATATGACAAGGAATTAACTCTTCAGGGAATGAGAATTATTTACGAGAAGAACAAGAATAATAAATAAGCTTGGAGATTAATTATGAAAATAGGCAATGTTGAAATTGAAAATAGTTTGGCATTGGGACCAATGGCAGGTGTAACGGACCTGCCATTTCGTCTGCTTTGCAAAGAGCAGGGATGTGGCATGCTTTACACGGAAATGGTAAGTGCCAAAGCTATTTTGTATAAAAATAAAAATACAAACATATTATTAAATATTGATAAGGCTGAGCATCCAATAGCTGTTCAGCTTTTTGGCTCTGATCCTGACATTATGGCGGAAATCGGTGCAAAGGTTGCAGAAGGTCCTTGTGATTTTATTGATATTAATATGGGGTGCCCGGTGCCTAAGATTGTTAACAATCATGAAGGTTCTTATTTGCTTACGCAGCCTAAACTTGTGGAACAGATTCTTACAAAAATGGTTAAGGCAATAAAGAAGCCTGTTACAATAAAGGTTAGAAAGGGCTTTAAAGACGGTGAAATTCAGGCACCTGAGATTGCAAGAATTGCGGAAAGCTGTGGCGTATCAGCAATTGCCGTTCACGGAAGAACAAGGGAGCAGTATTACAGCGGAAAAGCAGACTGGGACGTGATTAAAGAGGTAAAAGAGGCTGTGAAAATTCCTGTAATTGGTAACGGTGATATTTTTTCTGCAAAAGATGCAAAGGCAATGAAGGAATATACCGGATGTGACGGGTTAATGGTTGGAAGAGCCGCAAGAGGAAATCCATGGATTTTTAAACAGATAAAAGAGTATCTTGAAAATGGAATTATTGTGGATGAACCGTCTTCAACAGAAGTACGCGATATGGTTTTGAAACACGCAAGAATGCTTATTGATTACAAAGGTGAATATACAGCAGTTAGGGAAATGCGAAAACACATAGCCTGGTATACACAGGGCTTGCCACATTCTGCAGAGCTTAGACGCAGATGCAATGAGATTGTGGACTGGCAGTCCCTAGAGGAGCTAATTAAATCAAAATTATAAGGTTTTATAGGCTTTTTGTACACTTTTTCGGGGCTTTAACATTGACAATAAATGGTGGTTGGGCTATTATAAAGTGTAAAACTATGAACGAACATGTAGATGGAGGAAGTAAACATGGCAGATGCAAAGAAGAATATATTGACATATGCAGGTCTTCAGGAATTAGAAGCAGAATTAGAAGATTTAAAGGTAAATAAACGTAAAGAAGTAGCACAGAAGATTAAGGAAGCCAGAGAGCAGGGGGACTTATCAGAAAACGCTGAATACGATGCAGCTAAAGATGAACAGAGAGACATTGAAGCAAGAATCGAAGATATTGAAAAGATTCTTAAAAATGTTGAAGTTGTAGCTGAATCTGATATTGATGATACAAAGATTAACGTTGGATGTCATATCATCATTCATGATTTCGAATATGATGAAGACCTTGAGTTCAGCATAGTTGGTTCAACACAGACAAACAGCTTAAGTGGAAAGATTTCTAACGAATCACCATTAGGTCATGCACTTATTGGACACGAAGTTGGAGATATTGTAGAGGTTGAAATGGGCGATACGGTATCAAAATATAAAGTTCTTGATATTAAGAAAAAGAAATAAATTATATTATACAGTGTCAAAAGGTCTTAGCCCACGGTGTCTGCATAATGGTGGGGATGGCACTGGATGGAATTAGTTTTAGAATTGGTACTTAGGAGGGAATATGGAATATCAGGGAAGTTCTAGTGCTTTTTGGGCAACAGGAAAGATTGAAGATTATTTGAAGTATTCTGAGGAGAGAAAAAGACAGGCTTGCGAAAAATTTATTTCTGCAATAGAAGGTGAAAAGGCAAATGATAGAAACAGTAACAGTAATAGGGATGGTAATATCCTCCATGGCTATAAGTGAATATGACAAAAGACTGGTATTGTTAACAAAGGAATTTGGTAAAATCACAGCTTTTGCAAGAGGTGCAAGAAAAACAACAAGTCAGTTTCTTGCAGGAAGCCAGCCAATGGCTTTTGGTGAATTTACCTTGTACAGAGGAAGAAATGCATATACGGTAACATCAATGAAAATAAGTGACTATTTCAGCAGTGACATGAAAGACATTGACAGTATGTATATGGGAATGTACTTTTTGGAACTGGCGGACTATTATGGTAGGGAAGGCATTGAGGCAGGAGAAACACTTAAACTACTATATATGTCTATGAAGGCATTATCCAAAAATATGCTAAAAAAAGAATTGATTAGATGTATATTTGAATTAAGAATTCTTGTTATAAATGGTGAGTATCCAAATGTGTTTACTTGTGGCAATTGCGGAGAAAAAGAGAATCTTGATTACTTTGATGAAAAAAATAGTACAATGATATGTAGCAACTGTCATGGAAAAGTACCAGAGAAAAATATAATTGACAATTCAACAATTTATGCACTTCAATATATAGTTACATCACCTATAACAAGATTATTCTCCTTTGACGTGACAGATAAAGTACTGGAACAGATGAAGGGGATAATTAACAAATATATAAAGAAACATATAGATAGGAAGTTTAATTCTTTAGAATTTCTGGAAATTTAATATTGAAATTAATTGCTTAAACGTATAAAATTACTAACTAGAGAAAAAAATAGGAGACTAAGAGATGAAGAGAATTATGGCAATGCTAATGTCAGTTGTTTTGACATTAGGGCTGACGGCTTGCGGTCATACTGTTGGTGATGTTGATTTGGAATCAGGTCAAAGTGCTATCTACATACAGAAGGACGGTATGGTTTCATATGCTGTAAGCGAATCGTTTGATAAGGATTATTATGATAAAGATGAATTAAAGAAGGAGATAGAGGCTGAAATTAAGGCATACAATGCTAGTAGTGATGCTTCAGTAGATGATGCAATTACACTTGATAGCTTTAGTGTGTCAAAAAAGGTTGCAACATTGTCTCTTGATTTTACAACAACATATGATTTACTTAATTATATGTTAAATGATAATAGAGTGGAAAAAGACAAATTCTATATTGGAACAATTGATTCTAATGACGATTGCAAAATAAGTGGTAATTTTGTTGAACCAGGCAAAAAGGATAAAATCAAGGCTAAAACTATTAAAAGTATGACGGATAGTAATATTTTAATAGTGGATGAACAGTATAAGGTTCAGGTAGAAGGCAATGTTTTATATACAAGTGATAATTGTAAGATTGATGATGATGGCATTGTGACTACAGCAAAGTCAGATGATGAACTAAGTTATATTGTGTATGAACTTGAATAATAATCATATTTTTTAGAAAATATTTTACCAGTTAGCATAAAATAATTTGACAAATAAAAAAATAAAAGTTAAATTAAGAAAAATCATAATAGAAAAAGTAGAAAAGGAAGAAATGACATGGAAAAGACAATGGAAAAAATTGTAGCACTTGCAAAAAGCAGAGGATTTGTATATCCGGGCTCAGAAATTTACGGTGGACTTGCAAACACTTGGGATTATGGTAACTTAGGTGTTGAATTAAAGAACAATGTAAAAAAGGCATGGTGGAAGAAATTTATTCAGGAAAACCCTTATAACGTAGGTGTTGACTGTGCAATTTTAATGAATCCACAGACTTGGGTAGCATCAGGACATCTTGGCGGATTCTCAGATCCATTAATGGACTGTAAAGAGTGTCATGAAAGATTTAGAGCTGACAAGATTATTGAAGACTATATGGCTGATAATGGTATTGAAGCTGAAGGTTCAGTTGATGGTTGGACACATGAACAGATGGCTGATTACATAGAAGAGCACAAGATTGCATGTCCTACATGTGGAAAGCACAACTTTACAGAAATCCGTGAATTTAACCTTATGTTTAAAACATTCCAGGGTGTAACTGAGGATGCTAAGAATACAGTATACTTAAGACCTGAAACAGCGCAGGGAATTTTCGTTAACTTTAAGAATGTTCAGAGAACATCAAGAAAGAAGATTCCTTTCGGAATTGGTCAGGTTGGTAAATCATTTAGAAATGAAATTACACCTGGTAACTTTACATTCAGAACAAGAGAATTTGAACAGATGGAATTAGAGTTCTTCTGTGAACCAGGAACAGACCTTGAATGGTTCCAGTATTGGAGAGCTTTCTGCCGAGACTGGTTATTAAGCCTTGGAATTAAAGAAGATGAAATGAGACTTCGTGATCACTCACCTGAAGAATTGTGCTTCTACTCAAAGGGAACAACTGATATTGAATTTTTATTCCCATTTGGATGGGGCGAACTTTGGGGTATTGCTGACAGAACAGATTATGACCTTACACAGCATCAGGAACTTTCAAAACAGGATTTAACATATTTTGATGATGACAAGCATGAAAGATATGTTCCATATGTTATTGAACCATCTGTAGGGGCAGACCGTTTATTCTTATCTATTTTCTGTGATAGTTATCAAGAAGAAACATTAGAAAATGGAGATACAAGAACAGTGATGAAATTACATCCTGCCATTGCTCCATATAAAGTAGCAGTTTTACCACTTACTAAAAAACAAAGTGAAAAAGCTGAAGAAGTTTATGCAACACTTGCTAAACATTTCTCTGTTGAATTTGATGTTGCAGGTCAAATTGGTAAAAGATATCGTCGTCAAGATGCTATTGGAACACCATATTGTGTGACTGTTGATTTTGATACAATGGAAGATAATGCTGTTACTGTTCGTGATAGAGATACAATGGAACAAGTACGTTTACCAATTGATCAATTAGTAGGTTATATTCAAGATAAAATTACATTCTAATAAAGGAGATTATTATGCCAAGACTTTCAAATGAAAAAATCAATGAAATAAGACAAAGCGTTGATATCGTTGATGTTATTGGCAATTATCTTCCTTTAGAAAGAAGAGGACGTAATTATTTAGCAAGGTGCCCATTTCACAATGATGATCATCCATCAATGTCTGTTTCACCTGAAAAGCAGATCTATAGATGTTTTGTATGTTCACACGGTGGAAATGTGTTTACTTTCTTACAAGATTACTTAAAAATTTCCTTTATGGAAGCTGTCAAAATGGTGGCTCAAATGGGAAATGTTGATTTAGGTGATTTTACATTTTATGAAGAAAAACCACATGTAAATCAAGAATTAGAACCATACTATTTAATGCATGAAGAAGCTAATCGTATTTATAAACATTATTTAACGACGAAGCTTGCTTTAGAAGCAAATAGTTATTTAAGTCAAAGACATTTATCTAAAGATATTATTGACTATTTTGAAATTGGTTATGCACCGGAACAAAATATTTTATTAAAAGCTTTTGAAAAATCTGGTTTTTCAAGAATGCAAGCTTATGAATCAGGACTTGTTATAGAATCTGAAGTGGGATATGATCGCTATTCCAATCGTATTATGTTTCCTTTACATAATAGTGAAGGACGTGTTGTTGGCTTTAGTGGTCGTATCTATCAAAAAAATCAAAAAGAATCCAAGTATATGAACTCTCCTGAATCTAAAATTTTTATTAAAGGAGAGACCTTATACAATTACCATCGTATAAAAAATGATGTTAGAAATGAAGGTAAAGTTATTATTCTAGAAGGTTTTATGGATGTAATAGCATTATATAAAGCGGGTATTAAAAATACTGTCGCAATTATGGGGACAGCTTTAACTTCACAACATTTAAAAATGTTAAAACGATTATCAAATGATATTGTTTTATGTCTTGATGGTGATCAAGCTGGAAAAAATGCGATGATAAAATGTGTGGATGCTTTAAATAATGAAGGATTTCATACATCAATCGTGGTTATTCCTGATGCAATGGATCCAGATGAATTTCTAGAAGCTAAAGGAAAAGATGAATTAATAGCACTCTTTAAAAATCCAATAAGTGCTGTTGAGTTTAAATTAAATTATTATTATGAACGTATCAATGTTGATAATTATGAAGATCGAAAAAATTATTTAGAATCCATGGTTAAAGTCATCATGCAATTGGATGATATTGTTGATCAAGATTATTATATTGGTCAACTTGAAAAAAAATCAGGATTTTCTAAAGAAACAATTCATCATTTAATGAGTCAACAAACTCTTGTAAAAAAACCAATACCTTTTAGACCAGTGACTTATGATCATGTTTCAAGATTGATTGATAAGTATCAAAAGGCTGAAAGAGATTTGTTATATTATATGATGCAGGATAAAAAGTATGCGATGGAATATGAAGCAAAAGCAGGCTATATGTATGATAAAGTTAATCGCTTAATTGCTTCCTATATTATTGATTATTATCGTCAGTACGTCATTTTAGAAGTTGCTGATTTGATTAATATGATTGATGATCAAGATATTGTTAAAAGAATTTTAGAAATATCATCTTTACATTTACCTCAATTAGAATCAAATCAAGCAATTGATGATTATATCAAAATAATACAAGAAAAACTTAAAATTGAACGAATTAAACAACTTGAACAGGAGCTATCACAAACATATGATCCTCGTCAACAAGCAAAAATTCTTCAAGAAATTATAGAATCAAAAGATAAGGAGTAAACTATGGCAAAGAAAAAAGTACAAGCAGTTTCATTTGATGATTTAAAAAAATTAGTTGTAAATGAAGCAAAAAACAATAACAATGTATTAACCCAAGAACAAATTGATGAATATTTAATGAATTATGATTTAAGTGATGAACTCGCAGAAGAATTACTTGAATATATTCAACAAAATCAAATTACTATTTCTGATGATGATTTAGATTCATTAGATGTAGATGATGATATGTTACTTGCAGGCGTTCCTGCAATGGATGATGATTTAGACCTTGATATAGATGATGCAGACGATACTCCTGATTTAGATTTTGATGGTGATTTCGATATGATGACAGGGGATACATTACATATGTATCAAGAACATGATGATGATAAAGAAAGCGAAAGCACTCAACTTGGAAGTAATGTTAAAATTAATGATCCTGTAAAAATGTATCTTAAAGAAATTGGGCGAGTTGAATTATTAAATCATGATCAAGAAATTGAATTAGCTAAAAGAATTCTTGAAGGAGATGAACAAGCTAAAAAAGAACTTGCTGCAGCAAACTTAAGATTAGTTGTTTCCATCGCTAAAAGATATGTTGGAC
>ERZ827528.485-NODE-485-length-49115-cov-8.619711_pt1 | contig 49115 bp, 54 predicted proteins | sample MGYA00519768_ERZ827528 | MGnify/ENA primary metagenome ERZ827528 (study PRJEB31778, sample SAMEA3449343) | human gut metagenome | biome: human gut; feature: human-associated habitat; material: faeces | place: United Kingdom | collected 2010/2012 ...
GTTATTGCAGTATCACTATTTTTATCATAATCAATAGAACATTCAGCAAATATATTTTTACTATTTTGTCTTACTATAATATTCTACTCCAGAATATGTTCCATCTTTATTAAGTCTTCTATTAGCAATATAACCATCTTTTTTAAAACCAGCTTTTTCCATTACTCTAGATGATTGTTTATTTAATTCATTGCAAGAACACTCAACTAAATAATATCCACTTTCTAACAAATAATCCGATACAACCTTTAATGCTTCTGATGCATAACCTTTTCCCCAATAAGCATACAATATTACATAACCAACGTTACAATAGTTATGTCTTTTTTCAATTCCATTTACAGATATATTCCCAATAGGAGTATTATCACTTTTTAAAGTAATTACCCATTTTTCATATTTTGAATCATCTGCATTTTTAATCCAATCTTTAATGCATTCTAGTTCTTCTTCTTTTGTTAAGTTAGGAAACTTTATATATTCTGCTAATCTGTTATCTGTTAATACTTCATATTGCATATCTATATCGGTTTCTTCATATCTTCTTAATATTAATCTTTCTGTTTCTAATTTTGGACTTAGCATATTATCAACTCCTAAATATATTTTATATTAATTATCAAAAAAAGGATGTCTACATTTAAAATGTTTTCCCCATCCTTTTTCACTTATTTTTTTAATATTTCGTAGACAAGTTATAAAACTCAAACCTATTTCTCTTTTTTAAAATTTAAATCCTTCACTTATTTTATGTTACTTTCCACAACAGTTTTTATACTTTTTGCCGCTTCCACATGGACATGGGTCATTTCTACCAACTTTTGGTCCTTCATTTACAACTGTCTGACTATATTCAGGAGTATTTATTTTTTTACCACCATCAACACTATTGATAGCTTCTAATGCTGCACCTGTAATTTTTACTGCTTCTTGTCTTTTAACTTCACCATTTTGTCTTCTGATATTCATAAGAATTTTAACAACATCTACTTTTATGTTTGCAATCATTTCTTCAAACATATCCATACCTTCCATTCTGTATTTAACAACTGGATCTTGTTGTCCGTAAGCTCTTAATCCGATACCATTTTTTAATTCGTCCATATTATCAATATGGTTCATCCATTTTTCGTCAACAACTTTAAGCATTACAACTCTTTCAAGTTCTCTCATTTTTTCAGAAGTAATTTCTTCTTCTTTTGCTTGATATTTGTTTAATGCTTGTTTTTCTAATTCTTCTATAATTGCATTTGAATCATTTTCATGTTCTTTAATGAAGTCATACATTTCTAAACCAAATTCGTTTGTTATTTCTGTATTTAAAGCTTCTACATTAATTGATTTTCCGTCTTCACCTTCAACAAACATTGCAACTGTTTCTTCTGCTATTGAATTTATCATATTTAATATGTTGCTATGGATATCTTCTCCGTCAAGAACTTCTCTTCTTTGTTTGTAAATAATTTCTCTTTGTGCGTTCATAACATCATCATATTTTAATACATTTTTACGGATACTGAAGTTTCTACCTTCAACTTTCTTTTGAGCATTTGCAACTGTTTTTGATATTAATTTTGCAGTAATTGGCATGTCTTCGTCTGCACCTAATGTATTGTAAACTTTTGTTATTGCGTCTCCGCCAAAGATTTTCATTAAGTCATCATCTAGTCCGATAAAGAATCTTGATTCTCCGACATCGCCTTGACGTCCAGAACGTCCTCTTAATTGGTTGTCAATTCTTCTTGATTCGTGTCTTTCTGTACCAATTATTTTTAGACCTCCTGCATCTATAACTTTTTGTTTTTCTTCTTTTATTTTTTCGTCATATTTTTCAACTAATTTATTGAATTGTTCTCTTGCTCTTAATATGTCTTGGTCGTCTGTTTCATAATATGTGTTTGCTTCTTCTATTAAGTTTTCTGGTACTTTATTTTTTCTCATTTCTTCTTTTGCTAAGTATTCGCTATTTCCACCTAGCATAATGTCAGTACCACGTCCTGCCATGTTTGTAGCAATTGTAACTGCACCAAATTTACCTGCTTGGGCAACTATCATAGCTTCTTTTTCATGTGATTTTGCGTTTAATACTTCATGTGGTATTCTTTCTTTATCAAGTAATTTGCTTAATTTTTCTGATTTTTCAATTGATACTGTACCAATTAGAACTGGTTGTCCTTTTTCATGGCTTTCTTTAACACTTTCAACAACAGCTTTAAATTTTGCTCTTTCATTTTTGTATATAACATCATTTTCGTCTTTTCTAACCATAGGTTTATTTGTTGGTATTTCAACAACGTCTAAGTTATATATTTCTTCAAATTCTGCCTCTTCTGTCATGGCTGTACCAGTCATACCAGATAATTTATCATACATTCTAAAGAAGTTTTGGAATGTTATTGTTGCAAGTGTTTTTGATTCGTCTGCAATTTTGACTTTTTCTTTTGCTTCAATTGCTTGATGTAATCCATTGTTGTATCTTCTTCCATACATGATACGTCCTGTAAATTCATCTACAATTAGAACTTCTCCATCTTTTACGATGTAATCTATATCTTTTTTCATTACACCATTTGCTCTTAGTGCTTGGTTTACATGGTGTACTATTGTTGAATTTTCTAGGTCGTTGAAGTTTTCTAGGTTAAAGAATTCTTCTGCTTTTTTAATACCTTTTTGTGTTAATGATGCAGATTTTGCTTTTAGGTCTACAATGTAATCATATTTTTCGTTGTCTTCTGCTTGTTCAAAATCTTTTACATCTTCTTCTACAATAACTTTTGCTTCTAATTTTTTTACGAAGTTATCTGCTCTTTTATATAAATCTGAAGATTCGTTTGCTCTACCAGATATGATAAGTGGTGTTCTTGCTTCATCTATTAAAATACTATCAATTTCATCGACAATTGCATAATGTAATCCTCTTTGTACCAATTGATTTTGATAGATTACCATATTATCTCTTAAATAATCAAATCCAAATTCGTTGTTTGTACCATATGTGATATCTGCTGCATATGCTTTTTGTTTTGCTTGTGGGTCCATTCCTGCAATTACTAGTCCTACTGAAAGTCCTAAAAATTTATATAATTTTCCCATCCATTCACTATCTCTTTTTGCTAGGTAGTCGTTTACTGTAATTACATGAACTCCTTTTCCTTCTAGTGCATTTAAGTATACTGGTAATGTTGCAACTAATGTTTTTCCTTCACCAGTTTTCATTTCGGCAATTCTTCCTTGGTGTAATATAATTCCACCTATTAATTGAACATCAAAGTGTCTCATTCCTAATGCTCTTTTTGAGGCTTCTCTTACAACTGCAAATGCTTCTGGTAATATATCATCTAATGTTTTTCCATCTGCTAATTGCTTTTTGAAATATTCTGTTTTTCCTCTTAATTCGTGGTCTGTTAATTTTTCCATTTCTGGTTCTAATTCATTAATTTTCTTTACTATTGGCATTACCCTTTTTACTTCTTTTTCGCTGTATGTTTTGAAAAATTTCATTTGGTACATTCCTCCTAAGTTTATTTTTGATATTGTGGAAAATTTTTTGTTACTAACTTTCCCTTTTGTACTTTGTTACTATATCACTAAAATTGGTTTTTAGCAAGTATTTTTAATAAAAAAATAAGCATATTTTTTTTGCTATTAAATACATTTTAGTATGTACAATAAGAATTTTGTTATTTATGTATTAAATAGATTGTAAATTGAGAATTGAAAAGGGGTTTTTGTATGTTTATTTTTAATGTTAAAGTTAATGGGAGTAAAATTTTTAAATATTTTTTTATGGGGATAATTGCGTTTTTAGTTGTTATTTTGGGAATTGTTATGTGTAGAGTTTTTGGTGGTGCTAATAATGCTTCTAAATCCCAAAGTTGCTTTCCTCAAAATGGTGTTTCCGAAATTCAACCAAGAAATTATACAAATATTTTAAAGACTGTTCATGAAAATATTGATTCTTATGTTGGTAAAAAGATTTGCTTTACAGGCTATGTTTATAGGGTTTTAGATTTGCAAGATAATCAATTTGTTCTGGCTCGTGACATGATTGTTAGTTCTAATTCCCAGTCTGTTGTTGTTGGCTTTTTGTGTGAGTGCGATAATGCTAAGAATTTTACTGATAATTCGTGGGTTAAAGTTACTGGTACTATTGTGAAAGGTGATTATCATGGTGATATGCCTATTGTTAAAGTTACTGATATAAAAAGTGTTGACAAACCTTCTTCTGATGAGTATGTTTATCCTCCTGATGATAGTTATATTCCTACGGCTGGGATATTATAAAAATGCCCTTTGTTAAAAGGACATTTTTGTTATTAATTATTATAATTTTTATCTACTTCTTTTAGCATAACATCATGTGCACTACCTTCTGCAATACTTACATTAGAAACTAAAGTTAATCTTGCTTTTTCGTGTAATTCTTTAATTGTTATTGCTCCACAGTTGCACATTGTTGATTTTATTTTTGTTACTGTTACATTTAAATTGTCTTTTAATGGTCCTGCATAAGGAATGTAAGAATCAACACCTTCTTCAAAAGATAATTTGTTTTTTTCTCCTCCCATGTCATATCTTTGCCAGTTTCTAGCACGGTTAGATCCTTCTCCCCAGTATTCTTTTACATAGTTATTTCCTATTTTTAATACTCTTGTAGGGCTTTCGTCAAATCTTGCAAAATATCTTCCCATCATAACAAAGTCTGCTCCTAATGATAATGCTATTGTTATATGATGGTCATGTACAATTCCTCCGTCTGAACATATTGGAATATAAATTCCTGTTTCTTCGTAATATTCGTCACGTGCTTTTACTACGTCGATTAATGCACTTGCTTGTCCTCTACCAATTCCTTTTGTTTCACGTGTTATACAGATAGATCCTCCACCTACACCGACTTTTATAAAATCTGCTCCAGCTTCTGCTAGATATTTAAATCCTTCTGCATCTACAACATTTCCTGCTCCTATTTTTACACTATCTCCATATGTTTTTCTTACATAATCTATAGTATTTTTTTGCCATACTGAATATCCATCTGAAGAGTCCATACATAATAAATCTGCTCCGGCTTCTACTAATGCAGGTATTCTTTCTTCATAGTCTCTTGTGTTTATTCCTGCTCCTACAATATATCTTTTATTTTCGTCTAATAATGAGTTTGGGTTATTTTTTCTTTCTTCATAGTCTTTTCTAAATACTAAATATTTTAGATTACCTTCTTTTGTTAATATTGGTAAACATTCTTTTTTCTTTTCCCAAATTATATCATTTGCTTCTACTAGAGTTATTCCTTCTTCTGCCCAAATAACTTTTTCTTTTGGTGTCATATAATTATCAATTGGAGCGTCTAAATCATCTCTTGATATTCTATAGTCTTTATCTGTAACTAATCCTAAAAATTTTCCGTTTTCTGTTCCGTCTTCTGTTATCATTACTGTTGAATGACCTGTTTCTTTTGTAAGTTCTATAACATCTCTTAGTGGTGTTCCACTTTTTACATTAGAGTCACTTACTACAAATCCTGCTTTGTGTTTTTTTACATGTCTAACCATGTTAGCTTGACTTTCTATTGATTGTGCACCATAAATGAAGGCTACTCCTCCTTCTCTTGCTAGTGCTATTCCCATTTCTTCTCCTGATACTGATTGCATTATTGCAGATACCATTGGTATGTTTGCAGAGTATTTTGGTTCTTCTCCTTTTTTGAATTTTACTAGTGGTGTTTTTAATGATACGTTGTTTGGTATACATTCTTCTGTTGTTAAGTTTGGTAATAATAAGAATTCGTTAAATGTTCTTGATATTCCTTCAACAATTTTTGCCATTTTTGTTTCCTCCTTATTTCTTAATATAAAAATTATAACAATTTAAGTTTTCTTTTGCAATAATTTTGAAAAATTTTTTAAATTATGTTATAATATATGTAATTAACTGTTGAAAGAGAGGAATTGACATGAAGAAATTTATTAATTGCATGACATATGCATTAGACATCGAGGGATATGATCTCTTAAATTCTGAATTAAAGTTATGGTATTCTTTAGATCCATTTGTTGAAATTTCAACAAAATGTCAAGATACCTATCACCGGACTTGCCGGAAAGTAAATAGCGTAGATGATTTACTTGATGGTGAATGGTTAGTTGTATTTTTTGGATTTATTGCCATAAAATTCGACTATGAAGGAAGACCAGAATATTATGACTATCATTTTGCCCGGCGCGAAAGCAATGGAACATGGACAGAACGTCCTTCTGTATATACAGAGATTCAAGATGTTGATATTGACAACATGATTTCTGAATATGCAAAAATAGGAATAAAGCCAATGTTCCTTGCTATTGGAAAAGCAGAAGATTAATCTTCTGCTTTTCCTTTACTTTTTTTACAAAATATGATAAAATATTACAAAATATTTGTTTAGGAGGATATATCGTGAAAAACAATGAATTAATTTTAATTTTAGACTTCGGTGGACAATATAATCAATTAATAGCAAGACGTGTAAGAGAATGTAATGTTTATTCAGAAGTTGTCCCTTTTGACATTTCTATTGAAAAAATCAAAGAAAAAAATCCAAAAGGAATCATTTTTACAGGAGGACCTGCAAGTGTATATGGAGAAGATTCTCCAAGATGTGCAGAAGGAATTTTTGAACTTGGAATTCCTGTACTTGGAATATGCTATGGAATGCAACTTATGACATATACATTAGGTGGTAATGTTGCAAGAGCAGATAAAAGAGAATATGGTACAACAGATGTATCTATTGACAATTCTTCCCTACTTTTTGAAGGCTTTGAAAATACAAATGGTTTCTTAATGAGCCATACAGATTTTGTTGAAAAAGTTCCAGAAGGATTTAAAAACATTGGACATACTTCATCTTGTCCAAATGCCGCAATGGAAAACAAAGAAAAAAATTTATACGGTATCCAATTCCATCCAGAAGTTAATAGTTCTATAAATGGAACACAAGTAATTAAAAACTTCTTATTTAATATTTGTAAATGTTCAGGAGACTGGATTATATCTTCTTTTGTTGAAGAAAGTATTGCAAAATTAAAAGAAAAAATTGGTGATAAAAAAGCATTATGTGCCCTATCTGGAGGTGTTGATTCATCTGTTGCTGCAGTTTTACTTTCAAGAGCTATTGGTAAAAACTTAACTTGTATTTTTGTTGACCATGGTTTGCTTCGTAAAAACGAAGGTGACGAAGTTGAGGAAGTTTTCAAAAATCAAGATATTAACTTTATTAGAGTTAATGCTAAAGATAGATTTTTAGCAAAACTTGCAGGTGTTAGTGACCCAGAAACAAAGAGAAAAATTATTGGTGAAGAATTTATAAGAGTTTTTGAAGAAGAAGCAAAAAAAATTGGTACTGTTGATTTCTTAGTACAAGGAACTATTTATCCTGACGTTATCGAAAGTGGTCTTGGAAAAAGTTCTGTTATAAAAAGTCATCATAATGTTGGTGGTTTACCTGACTATGTTGACTTCAAAGAAATAATTGAACCTTTAAGAGATTTATTTAAAGATGAAGTTAGAAAAACAGGATTAGAATTAGGAATGCCAGAAAACTTAGTATTTAGACAACCATTCCCCGGTCCAGGTCTTGCAATAAGAGTTATTGGAGATATTACTGAAGATAAATTAAATATCTTAAAAGATGCAGATTATATCTTCAGAGAAGAAATTGCAAATGCAGGATTACACAAAAATATTAATCAATATTTTGCAGTATTAACAAATTTAAAATCAGTTGGTGTTATGGGTGACGAAAGAACTTATGACTATACTGTTGCATTAAGAGCAGTTGAAACAACAGATTTTATGACAGGTGTTTGGAGCAGAATTCCTTATGAAGTTTTAGAAAAAGTTTCATCAAGAATTGTAAACGAAGTTGACCATGTAAACCGTGTTGTGTATGATATAACTTCTAAACCACCTGCAACAATTGAATGGGAATAATTATAGTATAATAAAAATCGGAATTTGAAGTCAAATCTTCAATCCCGATTTTTTAATTTCTATCAAAAATACTTTTTACGACTCCCTCATCTATCAAAGTTGCAAAAACATTTTTTATTATAATCAAAATAATAGGACCAACAAGCATACCTAAAATGCCAATAAACTTAAAACCTGTATACATAGCAATTAGTGTAAAAATCGGATGCGTACCAATATGCTTACTAACTAACTTAGGTTCTAAAAATTGTCTTACTGTTGACATTATAATTAACAAAATAATAATTGCTATACCTAATTTTAAATCTCCATTTAAACCAGAAATAATAGCCCAGGGAATCATAACTGTTCCAGAACCTAAAATTGGTAATGCATCAACAAAACCTATAAATAAAGCCATTAATAACGGGAATTCTATGTTGAAATTTGCAAATTTTAATATAGATAATCCTATTAAAGAAATTATAAAAGACACTAAAATAAGTGTTGCTTCTGCTTTTAAATATCCACCTAATGTTTTTGTTAAATCTTTTATGTGTGTCCCAACTTTAAAAACCCATCTTTGTGGAAAATGGTGCTCTATTTGGTCTAAAATATATACTTTATCAACACATATTAAATATAAAGCCATAATTGTTACCACAAAATATATTATAATAGATGGCATAGATGTAATAATATTTAATAAGCCTGTCAAAAAATTTCTAACCCACCCTGAAGCTGAAGTTAGTACATCACCTGTTGAGTTTTGGATTATTGATGTTAATTCGGTTGGTAAATGAATTTTATTAAAATCAAACTTACTTGTAAAATTTTGAAATAATATGTATGCTTTTTCTACATATCCATTTAAATCTTGCAATAAGTTTGATGCCTCTGAAATAAGTGCTACTATCCCCCACGCTACTGCTCCTATTATTATTGCAGATACAATTATAAATATTATTATTGAACTTGTTTTTCTTGTAAATTTCATTTTTTTCATTATAAATCTTATTGCTGGTTCTACCATTAATGATATTATAAATGCTATTAAAAATGGTGTGTAAAATATTGCTAGTTTGAATGCAAAAAATAAACCAACTAATATTAGTATAACATATAAAAATTTCTTAAGAACTCTTGTCCAATATGACATGTCAATTATCATTTTTTTCTTCTCCTATGTAATTATTATATGTGAATTTGTGGTTTATATTCACTAAAAAAGTCCTGCGCTCGGACTTTTTTAATAATAATATAATTTTTAAGAATTATTTTTACTTGAATTGCAACTACAAATATCGCTTATGGTATTGCAAACTTGTTGACTTCCTAATTGAATTTCGTTTTGTGCTAAATCTCCTAAAGTTAAAATTCCTATTACATGATTTTCTTCATCGCACACTGGTAATCTTCTTATTTGATTATTTGCCATTTTGCTTTCTGCGTTTGTTATATCGTCATCTTGATTACAAGTACATAAATCTGTAGACATTATATCGCTTGCCGTTGTTTGTGAGCAGTCTTTATCACATGCAACTGTTCTTAATAAAATGTCTCTATCTGTTAGTATTCCACATATACAATTGTTACTGTCACATACTGGTATACATCCTATATGGTTTTCACTCATTAATTTTGCAACCTCAGTTATTTTAGTTTCTGGTTTTACGCAACATACATCGTCACACATACAGTCTTTTACTTTCATTTTGTAATTCTCCTTTCAAATAATAAGTTTGAAAAAATTTAGATTATTTACTTTTGAAGTTTTTTATATTCTAGGAAAGTTATCATAGTATGATAACTTTCTGTAGAATATAAATATGGCAGAAATTAGATTTTGTAGCAGTTTGCACTGCGTACAAAATCTTAATTCTGGTTTTTTATTGCTTTGTTTTAAATTTTTTCATTTATTATTATTTGTGAAAATAAAAAAAATATGCAAAATTTAATTTGCATATTTGCTATTTTTTCCCAATTTTAAAAAACCTTGCGGTGGAAACCTATTAAAAATATTCCACCGCAATATGTTGAGTGCCAATTCAACAGAATTGTATTATGTCAATTGTTTTTTTAAGACTGTTCATACAAATCATTAAAACTATCAAAATCTCTATTAAATGGTGGTCTTCCTGGTCCAGGTCCAAACGGTGGTCTCATTGGTGGACGAGGCCCTGGTCCGGGTGGATTTGGCATTGGTGGTCTAAATGGTGGTCTACGTCTATTTAATAATTCACGTATTAATAGAATTTGAATTAAATCTCTTAACCCTCCATTCAATTGTCTTTTCTCTCCTGTTGTTTCTGATACTTTCACTTCAGGCTTTTTATTTTCTGTTCTTGCATTATTTATAGTTGAGATATTATTTTTACTTGCTAAAGAACTTGAAGTATTTACCGTTTTTAACCCATTTACGTCATTTCTTAGGTTGATATTTATCTGTGTTTCGTTTCTTGATTCTAACGCATAATAAATCTCGTCTGTCATATTTTCAATATCATCTTTTGTGATGTTGCTTTCTCTAACATTTTCACATTTTTTAGTAATCATAGGATAAACAATTTTGTATATTTCAGGGTAACTATTTTCTAATTCAACATTATTTCCAGATATATTTATATTTGTATTAAATGTTGGATTTCTATATTCTTGGTAACCCTGATATTCTTGTTGTCCTTGATTAAACTGGTCAAATTGGTTTCTTACTGGATATCCTAAAATACTTCTTATGTAGTCATCATATGTTTCGTTATACATAACAAACCTCCCTCATCTTTCTAATTTGTTTTTGCAAATTAGTTTTATATATCGTATGAGGAAGGTTTTGTTTTTGTTAAAAATTTGTTTAATAATTTTTTTTGGATAGTCTCTTTAATTTTTTTATTAAACTAAATTTTATTTACTAAATCTTTAAATTGATTGCCTCTGTCGGCAAAATTTTTAAACATATCAAAACTTGCACTTGCTGGTGAGAATAGTACAATATCACCTTTTTTAGCTGATTTTTTTGCAATTTCTATTGTTTGTTCTAATGTATCACACATATTTATATTAATTTTTTTATTTTCTTTTTCTGCTTCATTTTTTACAACATCATATATCTTTTCTGCTGTTTGACCAATTAAAATAAGTGTTGAAACTTTATCTACTACTGGTTTTGCAAGTGGTTGATATTCTAAGTTTTTGTCATATCCACCTGCAATTAAAATGATGTTTTCTTTAAATGCATTTAGTCCTGAAATTGTTCTTGTAGGTGAAGAACTTGCAGAGTCATTGTACCATTTTACTCCATCTATTTCTCTTACAAATTCAATTCTGTGTTCAACTGGCTTAAATTTTTTTATTGCTTCAACTGCAACATCTGTATCAACTAATGTTTTTGTTGCTGCAAGAGCAGTTGCTATATTTTGGAAATTGTGATTTCCTCTTAAAATAACTTCATCGGTGTTTAAAATGTGCTTTCTAACTCCATCATTGCATTCTTTTATTATATCTTCATCAACTATGAATCCATTATCTAATTTTTCTTTGCTACTAAAGAATATTACTTTTCCTTTTGCTTCTTTGCTACATTCTCTTGTTATATCATTATCATAATTTAATATTAATATTCCATTTTCATTTTGATTTTTGAATATACATTTTTTTGCATCAATATATTCTTGATAATCTTTGTGTATATTTAAATGATTTGGTGTTATATTAGTAATAACTGCTATATCTGGGCTTACATGCATATTCATTAATTGAAAACTGCTTAATTCTAAAACTACTATATCATTTGGTTCCATTTCTGGTAATTTTGTGAATAATGGTGTTCCAATATTTCCACCTAAAAATGTTTTATATCCTGCATGTTGTAAAATTGCATTTATTAAACTTGTTGTAGTTGTTTTTCCGTCACTTCCTGTTACACCAATTATTTTACATGGGCACATTTCCATAAGCATTTCTACTTCTGTTGTAACAATTGCTCCCCTGTCTGCTTCTTGCTTTAATTCTGGTCTTGTTGGCAAACAACTTGGTGACCTAAAAATTACGTTAAATCCTTTTAATTTTTCAAGACAATTTTTTCCAAATGATGCTTCAAATTCATATGTTTTTATTTTTGCTATTGTATCCATTGGTATTTCTTCTTCTGTTCTTTCGTCAAATACTGTTACTTGTGCTTTTTTGTTATGTAAGTATTCTAATAGTGGTAAATTGCTTACTCCTAAGCCTATTACTGCTACTTTTCTAAATCTTATATATTCGTTGAATTCTTTTAATTTTTTGTTTTCATAACTCATTTTTATTCCTTCTTTCTTTTTATGATATGTATCAATGTCAATTTTCGTTTTTTATTATATCTCTTTTTTTTCAAAAAAACAATTTTATTAGAATATTTTTTTGCTTTTAGGTTAAAATATTTTTAGAAATCGATTGGAGGTGCATTTTTATGTCAAAATCAAACAAGAAAAATAATAAAAATAGAGACCAAGAGCCTAATACAGATAGACAAAATAGTAAAGATTGTAAATAGTTTTTTATACCTTTGTTTTTGTGACTCCCAAATGGGAGTTATTTTTTTGACATTTATGTTAATTGATGCTATAATTTAAATAGATTTTAGTAATAATAAATTTGTTTTTATAGCATAAGGAGGAATTAACATGAAAAAAATTTTAACAAGTTTTAAGAGCAGAAAGAAGCAGAAAATGATCTTAGAAGAAATTCTAATTGACAGGGCGAATAATGGAAAATTATTTCACCCAAATAAAATCTTTATTCCATTTTACATTTCAAAAGATGTAATATTGGATGTAGTCGAAAAAAATAATTTTAAGATCTATGATTATCAAGAGTATAACCATAATGGAATTCTTGGCTTTTTAAACATAAAAAGCCATGAAATATCTTTGATAGATATTTCTGCTCAAGAGGGGAAATAATTTTCCCTTCTATTTTACAATTAAATATTTACAAAATGAACATTGAAAATTTAATAACTATTATTTGAAAAAAGAAAGGAAAAACATTATGAAAAAAAACACTACAAAAAAACTTAACTTTTTAAATTTAATAATATGCTTTATATGGATGGGGGCACTAATATATATATGTTTCATAAACCCTATGCCAAATAGTCTACTTTATAATATAATACGGTTATTATTTGTACTTAATGGGCTACTTTGTATACAAAGATATTATAAAAATAAAGATATGCAAAAAAAACAAAAAGAAATAATTCAAGAGATAGATTTTTCTAAAATTCATCTTTTGGAAATAGCAAATCCTGAAATTCTTGACTTTATTGATAAATGCCAAGAAGAATTTTTAACAAATCTAAAACATATTGAAAAGTCAACAATTATAATCAATATGAATAATCAGTATTTATTAGAATATGATAAGAATTTGCAAATTATATCTTCATATGGTATAGATGCTTATCATAAAGCAGCGTGTTTATCAGTTGCATTACTTGAATCAGTTGGTACATTTTTTATTTATTCCGTAAATTTAATTGATAGTTGTACATGTACCGCTAATTATAATGCTAGTTTTGCTTTATATACTGCTATGAAAATGTGCGGAATTTATGATATTAATTCTGTAACTAAAGAAGCAATTTTACCATATTCGGACTATATTGCAAGTATTATGGAAATTTTTTATAAAACTCCCAAAGAGGATTTAGAAAAAAATTTACATTTTTTTGCAACAAAGCTTGAAAATATTTACAATGAACTAATTAGTTATTAAATTATTGAAGGGGTACTGTAAATTAGTACCCCTTTTTTATTGTTATTTTCTTTATACTCCCACAACTGAAAAACCATTATCAACATGAATCACTTCACCAGTAATAGCCTTAGACATATCACTAAACAAAAATGTACAACAATCACCCACTTCTTTAGCAGTAACATTTCTATGTAAAGGAGACTTTTCTTCAACAACATCTAAAATAGTTCCAAAATCTTTTATTCCTTTTGCAGAAAGAGTTTTTATAGGTCCTGCAGAAATAGCATTTATACGTGTACCGCTTCTGCCTAAATCCTTTGTCAAATATCTAACACTTGATTCCAAAGCTGCTTTTGCAACACCCATAACATTATAACCATCAATTGCTTTTTCTGCACCATAATATGTTAAAGTAACAATGCTTGAATTGTCATTTAACAACTCTAACTCTGTAGCAATTTTTGAAACAGCAATTAGAGAATAACTACTAACATCACATGCATGTGCAAAACCATCTCTTGATGTGTTTATAAAATCATTTCTTAAATCATCTGTATTAGCGTGAGCAATTGCATGTAATATACCGTCTATTTTTCCATTCTCTTTCAAAATTGTTTCAAAACATATTTTTATAGACTCGTCACTTGAAACATCACAAGTATATGCCTTTGAACCTGGAATTTCTTCCATTAACTTTTCTACTTTTGGTTTATTTGCTTCTGAATTATATGTAAAAATAATCTGTGCACCTTGCTCATAAGCAGATACTGCTGCTCCCCATGCTATACTCCATTTATTTCTTATTCCCATTATTAAGATTTTCTTTCCTTGTAATAACATTATCTAAATACCTCCAATTTTTCTATATTTTTCATATCTTTGTTCTACTAATTCTTCTTGTGATTTTTTTGATAATCTATTTATGTCTTTTAATATCATATTTTTTAAATCATTGCAAACTTTTTTAAAATCTTCTTGTGCTCCACCTTCTGGCTCTTTTACTATACTATCAATAACACCTAATCTTTTTAATTCTGTTGATGTAATCTTCATTTTTTCTGCCGCTTCTTGTGATTTACTTGCATCTTTATATAAAATACTTGCAAATCCCTCTGGTGATAAAATAGAATAAACTGCATTTTCTAACATTATTATAACATCTGTTACACCTAATGCCAATGCGCCACCACTAGAACCTTCACCTATTACAATTGATATTGTTGGAACTTTTAACTTCGACATTTCAAAAAGATTTCTCGCAATTGCTTCTCCTTGTCCTCTTTCTTCTGCTCCCATTCCTGGATATGCACCTGGTGTATCTATAAATGTTATTATAGGTCTATTAAATTTTTCTGCTTGTTTCATTAGTCTTAATGCTTTTCTGTATCCTTCAGGATTAGGCATACCAAAGTTCCTATCTATATTTTCTTTTGCATTTTTCCCTTTTTGCTCACCTATAACAGTTACTGGCATTCCATCTAATTCAGCAATTCCACCTATAATAGATTTATCATCTCCAAAGTTTCTATCTCCATGTAATTCTATAAAATTTGTAAATATGTTATTTATATAATCTAATGATTTTGGTCTTTCTGCTTTTCTTGCAAGTACTACTCGCTCCCATGCAGATATTGTTTTTTCTTTCATTTTTATTTTCCTTTCACTGGGATTAAAAGTCATGTCCCAAAATTTTATTTTATAAAATCTTTTAGCGAACATTGTTCGGTTTAATGATTTTGATGCATTTTTACAATATTATATAATGTATTTTTCATATCTTTTCTTTCAACTATTTTATCAATAAAACCATGTTCTAATAAAAACTCTGCACTTTGAAATCCTTCTGGTAATTTTTGCTTTATTGTTTGTTCTATAACCCTTGGACCTGCAAAGCCTATTAAAGCGCCTGGTTCTGCTAAAATAATGTCACCTAAACTTGCAAAACTTGCAGTTACCCCTCCTGTAGTAGGGTCTGTTAATACAGATATATATAATAAACCCGCTTCATCTAGTTTGGCTATTGCAGATGATGTTTTGGCCATTTGCATTAATGATATAATTCCTTCTTGCATTCTCGCACCACCTGATACACAAAACAAAATAACTGGCAATTTTTCTTGTATTGCTTTTTCTACAAGTCGTGTTATCTTCTCACCAACAACACTTCCCATACTTCCCATCATAAAATTACTATCCATAACTCCTATTGCAACTTTTAAACCATTTATATTTCCTGTTCCAGTTTGTATTGCCTCTTGTATTTTTGTCTTTTCTTGTAGGGCTTGAATTTTTTCTTTGTATCCTTCAAATTTTAACAAATCACTTGTTCGCATATCTGCATCTATTTCTTCAAATGTTCCTTCATCAATTATTTGCTTTATTCTTCTTCTGGCAGATAGTCTAAAATATTTACCACAATTTGGGCATATGCTATAATTGCTTTTTAAATCTTCTTTGTATAGTATCTCTTTACAATTATTGCATTTTACCCATTTTCCAACTAACATGTCTGATGCTTTTTCGTTTTTCATATCTGGTTCTTTTGGATTTATTTTTTTGATTTTATCTATTACCATCGCTTTTCTCCTTGTATCTAGTTTTTATATTTTTTTGCTTATTTTTTCGGGATTGGGGGACGGGTCTTCAATCCCGAAAAATTATAAAAATCTTATAATTAACTTTGAAGCTTATTAGCAAATTTCTTAGCAATAAAAGATGTATCATAATTGTTATTAATAAAATCTTCGTCTTCTAATATCTTATATAGAAAATCTATATTTGTACTAATACCATCAATAACAAATTCACCTAATGCACTTTTCATTTTCGCAATTGATTCATTTCTATCTTTTCCATGTACAATAATCTTTGCTATCATAGAGTCATATGTAGGAGGTATCTTATAGCCTGGATAAATTGCAGTGTCTATTCTTACACCATTTCCACCGGGTATATGTAATTCTTTTATTTCCCCTGGACATGGCATAAAGTTTTTATATGGATTTTCTGCATTTATTCTGGCCTCTAAACTATGTCCTGTAAATTTGATATCATCTTGCTTATATTGCAACTTTTCTCCTGACGCAATTCTTAGTTGCTCTTTTATAATATCTACACCTGTAATTGTTTCTGTTATAGGGTGTTCAACTTGAACTCTTGTATTCATTTCCATAAAGTAAAAATCTTTGTTTTTATCTAGCAAATATTCAATTGTTCCAACATTGCTATATCCAATTTCTTTTAAGGCATTTACAGTAATTTTTCCCATTTTTTGTCTTAATTTGTCTGTTATTACTCCTGAAGGTGTTTCTTCTAACATTTTTTGATTATTTCTTTGCACAGTACAATCTCTTTCTCCTAAATGTATTACATTTCCATGTTCGTCTGCCATTACTTGAACTTCTATATGTCTTGGATTTTCTATGAATTTCTCAATATAAATAGAGTCATCATTAAAAGAAATTTTGGCCTCTTGCCTTACTAAATCATAAAATTTTACAAGTTCTTTTTCGTTGTAGGCAATTCGTATACCTTTGCCTCCACCACCACTTGATGCTTTTAAAATAACAGGATATCCAATCCTCAATGCTACTTTTATTGCTTCTAATACATTATCAACTAATCCATCTGAACCTGGAACAACTGGCACACCTGCATTTTTCATTGTTTCCTTTGCTTTTGACTTGTTGCCCATTAGTTCTATCATTTTATAAGTAGGCCCAATGAATTTTATTCCGATTTCATCACACATTTTAGCAAAACTACTATTTTCAGATAAAAAGCCATATCCTGGGTGTATTCCATCACATCCCGTTAAACATGCTGCTTCGATTATTGCTTTTACATTTAAATAACTTTTGTTAGATGGTGCAGGCCCTATGCATACCGCCTCATCTGCTAGTTCTTTGTGTAATGAGTTTTTGTCTATTTCTGAATATACTGCTACTGTTCTTATTCCTAATTCTCTACAGGCTCTTATTATTCTTACTGCAATTTCTCCTCGATTTGCTATTAATATTTTTTTTAGCATTTTCTTTTCCTTTCATATTCTTAAAAATTCGGGATTAGGGGCCACTACACAAAATCCCGTTTTTATTTAATTAATTATTTTTTATAGTTATATATATTAAAATAAAGTGACGCGCAGTTTGGGAGGAAACATATTCATACAGATTAGCCAGATTAACTTATATTACTTTGATATGTATCTGTCGTATCTTATATGATTATTCCGACCAGTAAGGAACGGCTTTTTAATATATATAACTATAAATTAAAAACTATATTATAAAATAGGGATTTTATGTAGTGGCCCCTAATCCCGAATTTTTATTTATTGTTTACAATTGCAAATGTTAATTCTCCTTTTACTGCAACTTTTCCATCTACTGTTGCAATTGCTTCTCCAATACCAACTGGACCTTTTTGTTTAATGATTTTTACCTCTAATTTTAATCTGTCTCCTGGCACTACTTGTTTTTTGAATTTTAAATTATTTATTCCTCCAAATAGTGCGTTTTTGTTTTTGTTTTCTTCTAGTGATAGTATTGCAACTGCACCTGTTTGTGCTAGTGCTTCTACCATTAATACTCCTGGCATAATTGGGTTGCCTGGAAAATGACCTTTGAAGTAATATTCTTCTTCTGATACATTTTTGTATGCTGTACAACTTTCTCCTGGTTTGTATTCTTCTACTTCGTCTATCATTAAAAATGGTTCTCTTTGTGGTATTATTTTTTTGATTTCTTCTTTATTTAACATTTTAATTTTCCGCCTTTCGTTCACTTCGTTCACTCATCGTCATCCAAATTTTTTCAAAATTTGTCTGCCAAATCTTGAGATGTTCACTCATCGTCATCCAATTTTTTTATTTATTTTATTTTAAATAATGGTGTTCCATATTCTACCACGTCTCCGTCTTTTACACATATTTCTGCTATTTCTCCGTCAAATTCTGATTCTATTTCATTCATTAGTTTCATTGCTTCTACTATGCATATAACTTGACCTTTTTTTACTGTATCACCTGTTTTTGCAAATGCCTCTTTATTTGGTGCAGGTCTTGAATAAAATGTTCCTACCATAGGTGATTTTATAATTTTGTAATTTTCTTCTTGTGCATTTTTATTACCTGTTGTTTCGTTTATTGGTACTTCTGCGTTATTTTGATTATTCAAAACAACATTTGTTGTAGGTGTTGTTGATATTGCATTTGCTTGCATTTGCGCACCATTTGTTACTACAATTTCTTTTTCCGTATTTTTCTTCATACTTATTTTCATGCCTTCAGGAAATTCTATTTCTAGTTCGTCTATTTTGGCATTTCCCATATCATCAATTAATTTTTTGATTTCTTCGTAATCCATATTTTCCTCCTAAATTTTTTTGAATATTATAGAACTATTATGTCCTCCAAATCCTAATGAATTTGACATTGCATATTTCACTTCTATATTTCTACCTTCATTTGGTACTATATCTAAATCACATTCTTCATCTGGTACTTTGTAATTTATTGTAGGTGGTACAAAGTTGTCTTCTATTGCTTTTATACAAACAACTGCTTCTACTCCACCTGCGGCACCTAATAAATGTCCTGTATTTCCTTTTGTTGAACTTACCATTACTTTTCTACTTGCTTCTCCAAATGCTAGTTTTATTGCAGATGTTTCTCCTGCATCATTTAGGTGTGTAGATGTTCCATGAGCATTTATATATGTAATATCTTCTGGTTTTGTATTATTCTCTTCTAGGGCTCTTTTCATGGCTCTGGCAGCACCTTCTCCGTCTGGTGCAGGTGATGTTATATGATATGCATCTGATGTTGCTCCATATCCTACTATTTCTGCATATATTTTTGCATTTCTTGCTTTAGCATGTTCTAATTCTTCTAGAACAATAACACCCGCTCCTTCTCCCATTACAAATCCGCTTCTTTCTTTGTCAAATGGAATACTTGCTCTATTTGCGTCTGTTGCTTGGGTTAAAGCTTTTATATTTGTGAACCCTGCTATACCTGTAGGTGTAATTGATGCTTCTGTTCCTCCTGCTAAAATTGCATCTTCATATCCGTTTTTTATCATTCTGTACGCTTCACCTATTGAATGAGTTCCACCTGCACATGCTGTTACAACAGATATAGATTCACCTTTTGTTCCTAATTCGATTGCTACATTTCCTGCAGCCATATTGCATATACTCATAGGTATGTACATTGGTGATACTCTGTCTGGACCTTTTTCTATATAATGTTCATTTTCTTTTTCTATTGTAGAAAGTCCACCTATACCTGAACTGATTACAACTCCAACTCTGTTCATGTCTGTATTTTCTGGTGTAATTCCACTGTCTTTCATTGCTTCTCTTGATGCTATGATTGCAAATTGTGAAAATTTGTCTAGTCTTTTGCAACTTCTTTTGTCAAAGTGTTCTTCAGGATTGTATCCTTTTACTTCTCCTGCTAATTTTACTTTGAATTTTTCTGTGTCAAATTCTGTTATTTGTGCTATACCACATTTGTTTTCTTTTATTCCTTTCCAGAATTCTTCTACATTGTTTCCTATAGGAGTTATGGCTCCTAATCCTGTTACTACAACTCTTCTTTCCATTTTTAATTTTCCTTTCTATCAAAATATAATCTTTTAAGTTTATGTAAAATTTGCTTTTTTTCAATTTTTATAGTATAATTAATTTTGTAAATATTTAACACCTAGGAGGTAATTTTAATGAGTGAAAAAGATCTTGAAAGACAACGGAAAATTGTAACTGATATTATAAAAAATCAGATTAAAATTTTCAAACTTAATGGTAAAAATGATCAGGATGTTACAATTTCTGTTTTAAAGGTACCATATGTTAATAAAACCGAGGTTTTGAAGATTTTAGAATTAACATTAGGGTATAGTCCTGAAATTCTTTTTTATCAAGAAGTAACAATTTTGAAACAATCAACAATGATGATTACATTTCATTTTTGTTTTTAAAGTTTCACTCACCGGGGAGAGGTATATCTCCCCTTTTTCTTTTATTTTTTTACATCAACATACCACCATCAACATTTAAAACTTGCCCTGTTATATATGTATTTTCTTCACCAGCCAAGAAATAAACTGAATTTGCAATTTCTTCACTACTTCCCATTCTTTTTAATGGTATTTGAGCATTTATATTTTCCTTAACACTATCACTTAAAACAGATGTCATATCTGTATCAATAAAACCAGGTGCTACACAATTTGCTAATATATTTCTACTTGCTAATTCTTTAGCAATACTTTTTGTAAATCCTATAATACCAGCTTTAGAAGCGGCATAATTGCATTGACCTGCATTTCCAGATACTCCAACTACTGAACTGATATTTACTATTTTACCTGTTCTTTTTTTCATCATATAAGGTACGATGCTTTTTGTAACATTAAATGTGCCTTTTAAATTGATATTTATTACTTTATCAAAATCCTCTGGAGTCATTCTAAGTAATAAACTATCTTTTGTAATTCCAGCATTATTTACCAAAACATCTATTTTTTCAAATCTTGCTATAGCCTGTTTAGCCATGTTTTCGCAATCCTCAAAATTTGATACATCTGTTTTTATGAATAAAACTTCAATATTATATTCTTTAAATTCATTTTCTAATTCTTCTAAATTTGTTCTATCTGATACATAATTTAAAACTAGATTATATCCGTTTTTGGCAAATTTAATTGCTATTGCTTTTCCTATTCCTCTTGTTCCGCCTGTTATTAAAGCCACTTTCTTATCTTCCATTTTTTCTTCCTCCTATGTTTGGACTTAATTCTTGTATTGCTTTTTCTAAAGTTTCTACATCATATATATTTATTGTATTTACATCACTTAGTTCTTTTCTAATAAAACCTGTTAATGCTTTTCCCGGTCCAATTTCTACAAATGTATCTACTTTTTCGTCATTCATTAATTTAATTGCTTTATCAAATCTAACTGGGCTAACAATATGCTTTGATAGTATCTCTACCATGTCATCTGTGTCTTTATAAAAAGTTCCATCAATATTTTTTATAACATTTGTTGTGCCTTTTTGAAAATGAACTTTTTCTAAATCTTGTATATATTCATTTTTTGCATCTTCTAATGCTTTTGTATGAAATGGACCACTTGTTTTTAATGTAACAACTTTTTTTGCTCCATTTTCTTTAAATAAATTACTTGCTAATTCAATTGCATCTTTACTCCCAGAAACTACAGTTTGATTTGAATAATTGTAATTTGCAGGTACTATAAACATTCCTTTATTTTGCAAGTCCTTGCATATTTCTTCTATTTTTTTTGAATCTAATCCAATTATTGCAAGCATTGAGTATTCGCCTTCTGGTAATTTATGTTGCATCAAATATCCTCTTTGTTTTAACAGTCTTATTCCATCTTCAAATTTTAGTTTTCCACTATATATTAATGCAGGATATTCTCCTAAACTTAATCCAACTGATATGCCTGCATGTATTCCATTTTTTTCTAGAATTGCTAATATTGCCAAACTTATTGTAGCAATTGCTATTTGAGTATTTTCTGTTTTATTTAAATCGTCTTGCACATTTTCTTTGTTAGTAGTGTTTTCTTCTTTACAATATTCTGTTCCATTATATTCTTTTCTTGTACCTTCAAAGCATAATTTTGCAACATCTATTTCTGTGATTTCAGACGCTTTTTTAAATACTTCTCTTACTTCTTCATATTTATCATATAAATCTTTTCCCATTCCTACCTTTTGACTTCCTTGGCCGGGAAATAAAAATGCTAATTTCATCCTAAACCTCCATTAAAATACTTCCTGTATTCAAGCCTCCACCATAGCCTAAAAGAATAACTTTATCTCCTTTTTTTAGCAAATGTTTTTCAAACATTTCGTCTAATGCTATTGGTATACTTGCACAAAATGTATTTCCTACATTTTCTATATTTGTATATACTTTTTTGCTGTCAATTTTCAATTTATTTGCAATTGATTTCATTATTTTTAAATTTGATTGATGCGGTATTATATATTTAATATCATCAATATTTATTTGGTTTTTTTTAAGCAATTCCTTTACGTTTTTTACTGTCTCTGTAACTGCATATTTATAAACTTCTTTACCATCCATTTGTAACTTTTCATTTGCGTTATATGTTAGTATTTTTCCATTTTGACCGTGACTTGTTATATTACTGCTATAAAGCCTGTTTTCTTCTGTTTTTTGCAATATAACTGCTCCTGCACCATCTGATAATAAAATTGATGTTGATACATCCTTTTGGTCTATACATTTTGATAATAAATCGACTCCAACTACTAATGGCATTTTTGCTTTGTCTGTTTCAAGATAACATTGCGCTATATCCAATGCATTTACAAATCCTGCACATCCTGCTAAGACATCTATACACATACAATTTTCAATATTAAAATGTTCTTGTATTTTATATGATATACCTGGCATTAGCATATTTGTTGATGTTGTTGCCACTATAATCATATCAATATTTTGCGGATTTATTTGTGAGTTTTTTTCTATTAAATTTTCTATACATTTTATTGCTAATTGTTCTATGTTTTCGTCTTTTGAATAGTGTCTTGTTTGTATTCCTGTTCTTTTGTATATAAAATCTTCTGTTATATTTAATTGTTTTGCTAAATATGTGTTATCTATCTTAGTTGTTGGTAAATACTTTCCTGTTGCTATAATTTCTATATTTTTCATTTTCACCTCTAATTATATTTTTTAATTTTTAGACTCTAATTTTTTTCTAAATTATATCCTCCAATGTTTTTATAAAATCTTCTATAATTTTTTGTTTATTGAATTCTTTTCCAGTTTCTTTATACAATGATGTTGCTATGTTTTCTAGTTCATTTGGAAATTTGTCTTCATTTACATTAAAGCCTATACTTATTATTACATAGTTGATTTTATTTCCTATTGTGTTGCTTTCTGTTAATATTCCACATATTTTCTTTCCATTTAGCATTAGGTCATTTGGCTCTTTTATTGTTAATTTTATATTGTATTTTTGTTCCATTATTTTCTGGATTCTTTTTGCTATTTCTATTGTTAGTCCTTCTAAGTTTTTTACATTTTTTTGTGGTCTAAATAGCATACTCATTGCTATGTTTTTGTTTGAGCCAGTGTGCCAATTTCTTCCTTTTGTTCCTATTCCTCCTGTTTGTTCTTCTGCTAAAATTGCTGTGTTTTCTGTGTATTTGCTATTGTTTTCTTTTAAATATGTGTGTGTCGAACTTATTGTTTTAAATTTTTTTATTTTCATTTTTTATGTCCCTTTTGATTTTTCTTATGTGATTTTATATCAATTTTTTTATTTTTTCATTAGTCCGAACGGTCAGTTTGAGATTCTATGATTTATAGATTTTTGAAATAATTGGTGTGTGAATTGTAATTTTTAGATTGAATCTTTTGTGAATTTTTTGAAAAAAATCTAGACTGTTTTTATATTTTGTGCTATTATTATGTAGGTGAACAAATGAAAATTTTTAGGAGGTAAAGTTATGACAAAAATGGAAAAAATTTTGGCAATGGTTTTAATGTTTGTTACTATATTATTAGTTAGTTTTAATTTTTTATATGTTAAGGCGGTTGATTTAAATTTGACTGAAAATACTTCTAGTAGCACAAATTCTTCTGATGATGAAGATGATGATAATTCAACTTCTTCTGCGTCAAATTCTTCTAGAAGTTCTTCTAGTACGAATTCTTCTAGTCTAAGTTCTTCTGCTACAGTTAAAACTACTAATTCTACTGAGTCAGGTTTGGGAATTACTAATATTTTGAATATTATTTTGATTAGTGTTGGTATTCTTTTGATTCTTTTGGCTATTGCTATTTTGATTAGATTAAAGAGTTAATTTTTTAAATAGAAAATAATAAAAAGAAGCGGTTTTAAAATAAGCGCTTCTTTTTTGTTTTTATATTGATTCTTTTATCTTTTCGACTTCTTCTTTTGATAGTTTTGTAATTTCACATATTAAATCAATTGATAATTTTTTCTTCAACATTTCTTTTGCGGTTTCTATTACTCCGTTCCTTTTTTCCTTCTTCTTTTCCAGCTTCAAAAAAGTTTTGTTCACTTGTAAGTCTATTATATTCATCCATTATTACTGAATTATGTCTTTCTCTTTCTTTTGGATCAGAACTTATATAATCTAATGTATTCATTGCTTTTTTTATTTCTTTATTCTCTTTTTCAGCCAACATCATCTCCCCCTTTCGATTTGTGAATACACACATCCACTGGTCTAGTTTTGTAAATTCTGATTGAGTTTTCTTTTTATATTTTGGTAGTTCTATGTGGTGGAATTCTATATATTTTGATGCTTCTTCATCTTCTGTTTTATACCCCCTATCTACATATTCTTCTTTTAATGTTTTGTCAAATTTTATTTTTCCAATACTATGATAACTGTTTCGTTTTAAAAAATTATAATTTGTTATAAATATTACAATACTCTTTTTTAAAGTTGTATAATCATCTCCTACTTGTAATTGACTTGTTATCATATTTGCTAAATATAGTGTTCCTCTTTCTTCTATATTTTTCTTGTCTTCCATTTGCATCTCAATATCTAAAACAGTTCCATCATCTGTTTCTGCTTTGATATCTAAAAGGCCTCTTTTATCTTCTCTTTCGTATGGAATTATTTCTGGATTTTTTATTGTTACGTTTTTAATATTTTTTCTTAAAATTGCCTCCAATAAATCCTTTAAAACACTTTCATTACCTTCAAATGCAAATACTCTTTTAAATATATAGTCATCTGTTAGTGGTAATCTTGGTATTTTTGTTGTTTTTTGTGCCATTTATTTCTTCCTTTCTTAATTATACTAAATTATTTTTACTTTGGCAATACTTTTTAGTATAATTTAACATATTATTTACAATTAAAAGAGACAATTTTAGACTATTAATATATTAAATTTGTACGCAAATATAAGTGTATTAGGGTTATCAACACTTCTTGTTTTATTTAATGATATTGGAATATTTTTAGATTTATTTTTGAATTTTAATCTTTACTATTTTTTATTACTTTTTTGATTTTTTATGGAATCCTTTGATTTTAGTATTTTGATTAAACTGTTTCTATGTCTACCCTAAGTTGCTTGAATTAAATCTTTTTTTTAAAATTAGTCATGCAATTGTCTAATTAATTGCATGACCATATATTACCATAATTTTATGTTAATTGTCAAGAAAAAAATTTCGACAAAAGTCGACATTCCTACTAATTTAGAAATAGAGTAACACGAAATCCAACATAGTCATAAGCAATTGAAGTGCTATAATCAAGGCGTCGGCCTGCTAAGCCATTAGTATTATAATGGCCGCCACGAACTACCACAGGTTCACTAGTATTTGGCATTACTTCTGTTGTGAATTCTGCAACATTTCCACCCATATCATAAATATTGCATTTTGAAGTTGTTTCTCCTGTTGAAAGTCTAGTAGCATTATTTGCTACTTTAATTATATTACCTAGCAAATCTTTTACACTTTTATCATACCAGTTTTCATTGTAACTATCTTCTTTTACTTTTGCATAATTTGGAAATCCATTATTTTGTATAAAATTAATTGCTGTATCCCAAGCGTAACTAGAACAAAGGTGCGTTGTTGCTCCAACTCCATCGCCAATCCCTGTTGCTATTCCATAAGCAGTGCTCCAGTTAATGTCTGTTAGTGGCGTTTGATTTGCTTGTATAACTTCGGCTCCAACAGCTCCACCAACTTCATATCTTCCTATATAATATCCTCCATTTTTGCGTACACTTTCTTTTTCTGCTTTTACTTGTGCAACTATCTCATTGACGACTGCATAAGTTAATCCATTTTCGCTATAATTTTCTTCACATGTTAATGTCAATTCATCTTTTGACGCTCTACTATTATCAGTACCATCTACTTCAACATCCCATTCTTTTCTTTTAAATCGCAATTGTGATTTAGAATCCTCTGTAGTACATGGTATCCAAACATATTGGTTACCTTTTTTATCTTCTACAACTATTCCTTTTTCAACTGTTAAATTATCTGTTTTAACCACTTTAAATCCAGCTGGTACCACTACTTTGTTTCCATTTTTATCATGTAATTCAATGTTGTTGTTTTTACTTAATACTGCTCCTGTATTGTCTATTGTTAATTCGTCAGATGTATATTTATTTAATTCTTTTTCATAACTATCTAATGTTTCTTCTTGTTTTTTTCTGCATTTTCGCTTGCTTGTTTTGCATCTTTTGCTTTTTGAAATATTCCAGTATTTGTTAATGCGGAAATTGAAATTCCTGAAAGAATTAAAAGCAAAATTATTGTAATTACCAGTGCTACAAGTGTTATACCCTTACTTTTCTTTTTCATTATTATATACAATCTTCCTATATACTTTTATTCTAATTAGTTATATTTTTAACACTCTATTTAAATACTCGAAGTATTTGTAGAGTATAAAAAATATTACTGAGCGACCAGCACTGAGCGGAACCCACTATCGTAAGCGCTATAACCATCATTACGATAGAAACAGAACAAACCGACACCGCTGGTATACCAACAAAAGCCACTGCGTACGAAAAACGGACCGTGAGCTCCAACGAAGGAAGAGTAGTCATCATGCCATGATGTTTGACCCAAGCCAGCTGTTGAAGTTTCGCGTATTGCATCTCCATATATTTTTGTATTTGCTGCATAATTAGATTTACTTGCATCATCTAAAGATTGTCCTTTGGATTCACCAGTTGGATATACGGTTACATATTCAGAGCTTTTTCCATTATTTAAGGCATTCATTATTGCTTTTCCATAAGTATTAAGATTTCCACTATCATTACCATTATTAACTATTGCTGCTGTTCTTTCCCATGTTCCTCCTGACATATCATATATTCCATATATTGTTCCTGTACAACTTGCTGTCTGGCCATCTTTTTCTGTCCATTTATATACTTTATCAGTTGAGGAAACTGGTCCAGCATCCTCAAGTTTTGTATCACCATCTTGTAAAGTCTTTGCAGCATATCCTGTTACTGCATATATTGTTTTTACACTATTATTTAATGTCAAATTATTAATTCTTATATTTGTTCCATTTAATCCATATTGACTTTGTCCTAAGTATGAAACTGCTCCCCATTCACTATTTTTTATCAAATGGCTATCTGTTTCTTTATTACTTAATTTATATATATTATTACCATCTGTTAAAGCTCTTGATATACTAAATGCATCACTATGGTTTATATAATTCATTGAATATGTTAAACCTTGAAATGTTGGATATTTTATTGCTGTTGTTTTAGAACCATATACTTCGTAAAAATTTCTTGCCGGTTGTGATGAATCTGATGATGTTCCTGCTTCCCCAGACCATACCCAAGAAGTTGATTGACTATAATTTACATTACTATCTACTTTATCTGCTTTATTATTTCCACCAGCATACCCTGCTTCAAATTTTGATACCCAAATACCTGTTAATTCTTTTTTCCATCCTCCATTGACATAGCCAATGTTACTTTCATTTGTAAAAGCAGGATGTACTACATAATCTTTTGTCGCATCTGGTATATCTGTTTCTGATGTTTGTCTTTTTGCTGTTTGCAATTTTCCATCTTTATCATAGTAACTATCTGTTGTTCCTACTAAAAATACCACATCAAAAGTTTGATTACTTTTATTTATTTTGTATGCATATCTTGGTATCCATACCCACATACTTCCATCATTTGTTTTAGCATTCGCCTATTTCTTTTCACTATAATTATACCAATCATTTTTACTGCTATCACTTACTTTTTCTTCTTTTCCTTTTGTGTCTTCTGTATTTCCTGTTGGTTCCGTGAATTTTATAGCCGTCATCCCTGTCATTATTTCTGGTTTATTTACTTTTCCGTCCCACCTATCATTAGATGTGTATTTACTAAGTTCATCTTCATATTCATATAATAAACTTTGTTCTTTTTCTGAGGCATCTTCACTTTTTTGTTTTGCATCTTTTGCTTTTTGAAATATTCCAGTATTTGTTAATGCAGAAATTGAAATCCCTGCTAAAATAAGTAAAATCACTATTGTAATTACTAACGCTACTAGTGTTATACCATTACTTTTCTTTTTCATTATTGTATAAAATCCTCCTATTCATTTGTTTTTCTTACAGATACGCATTCAAATCATATGATATTAAATGCACATCTTGTCGTATTATATTTTCATTTTACCATAACTAAAACTGTAGTTCAACACTTTTAGATGTGGTATTAATTTTTTAACAAAAATGTCATATTATCGTAATATTTTTGTAATATTTAAAATTTTAATTAAAATTTTGCTATTTTTTGTAAGTATATTTTGTCTAATTTTTAAAATAATATTAATAGATTTTTAAAATCAATTTTACATTAAAAAATAAAAGGAGGAACTACAATGAACAAAAAAATTTTAGTATCTTTATCAATTATATTATTCACCATATTTTCATTCACAATCTGTCAAGCAACAGATGATGTAATGAAAGGTGCCACAAATAATATACGTAATTTTGTTGGTGGTGTTGAAAATACTGTAGAAAATGCAGCACTTGGTGCTTCAAATGTATCAAAGAATATTACAAGTGGAGCAGAAAATAAAATGGATGCTGTCCGTACTGATTCTACTATGGGTACTGGATATAATGCTGCGCGAACAAGTACAGATACTACAACTGTTGCAGGAATGTCTCAAACTGCTTGGACTTGGCTTATATTAGGTGTTGCTGCTATTGCTATTATTGCAGTTGTTTGGTATTATTCTATGCAATTTACTAATACTGGACGTAAAGGTAATAACAATAATAATGATGATGAATAATATTTAGTAGGATTTATTTGCAGTTTTTATTTATTCGTGTTATACTCTTATTATATAAATCAAGCACACCTTTGTGTTGCTGAATTTGATTTTAAATTATTATATAGAATTGAGGTATACATGATGTCTAGTGATAAATTAATTGCAAAGAATCCTACTGCATTTCATAATTACAATATAGAAAACAAATTGGAAGCAGGTATTGTGCTTTCTGGTACAGAAATTAAATCAATAAGAAATGGAAAAGCAAATCTAAAAGATAGTTATGCTATTATAAAAAATAATGAAGTTTATATTGTTGGGTTACATATTAGTCCTTATGAACATGGAAATATCTTTAATAAAGATCCTTTACGTGATAGAAAGTTGTTGTTGAATAGACGTGAAATTAATAAATTAATTGTTATGACTAAGCAAAAAGGGTACAGTCTGGTTCCTTTAAATATGTATTTTAAAGGTAGTTTAGTTAAGGTTGAACTTGGTGTTGGTAAGGGTAAAAAACTTTATGATAAACGTGAAGATATTGCTAAAAAAGATGCTGAAAGAAGAATGTTACAACATATGAAAAATCAATAAATTTAATATTTAAAAGAGCCTATAAGCAAATAATAAATTTATTTACTGGCTCTTTTATTTTTGTATTAGAATTTTATTTTTGTATTTCTCCAATTAAATCATAATTGCTTACTTCTATTATTTTACAGTTCACAAAATTGTTTAATATTGTATTTTCATCTAAATCCTTATTGTTTTTGATATAAACAAGCCCATCTTCTTCAGGTACATCTTGCATAGTTCTTCCTATAAAATATTTTCCATCAAAAGACATATCTTCTACTAAAACTTTATAATTTTTTCCAATTTTATTTGTTAATATTTCTTTTGATATTTCTTGTTGTGCTTCCATAATTTTGTTGTATCTTGCTTTTTTTGTATTGCCATGTATTTGGTCAGGAAGTTTTGCAGCAGGTGTTCCCTCTTCTTTTGAATACATAAAGGTTCCTAACTTATCGAATTTTGTATTTTTTACAAATTCTAAAAGTTCTTCAAAATTCTCTTTTGTTTCACCTGGGAAACCAACAATTAAACTTGTTCTTAATGTTACGTCTGGTACTTCTTTTCTTATTTTTTCTATTATTTTTGTGACGTCTTCTTTACTTGTTCTTCTATTCATTTTTTTCAATATTGGATTTGATATATGTTGAATTGGAATATCAAAATATTTTGCAATTTTGCCATTAGTTGCTACAACATTTATTAATTTGTCTGTAATTCCTTCTGGATATGAATATAAGAATCTAATCCATTCTATTCCTTTGACCTTACTTATTTTTTCTAATAATTCTGCAAGTTTGCTTTCTCCATATATGTCAACACCATATTTTGTTGTGTCTTGTGCAATTACAATTAATTCTTTTATTCCTTTTTTTGCAAGCATTTCCGCTTCGTCTAAAATGTCTTCCATTTTTCTACTAACAAATGGTCCTCTTATGTATGGAATTGCACAATATGTGCATTTGTTGCTACATCCTTCTCCTATTTTTAAATATGCATAGTTTTTTCCTGTTGTAACAACTCTTTCCATAAATTCATTATATGTTGGCATTGGAAGTGGTTTAATTTCTGATATTTTCTTAATAGTTTTTGTTTTTGATTTTTCAACTATGTCTCTTTTTATTAAGTCTTCTATTTTGTCCCATAGTTTGTTATATTCATCTATTTTTATAAACAAATCTACTTCTGGTAATAGTTTTACTAAGTCTTCATAATATCTTTGTACCAAGCATCCCATTGCTATTAGATACTTACACTTTTTCTTTTTATATTCTGCCATTTCTAAAATTGTGTTTATTGCTTCTTCTTTTGCAGATTCTATAAATCCACATGTGTTTACTACTAATATTTCTGCATCATTTGGATTGTTTACTATTTCATAATGGTTGTCTTTAAATAGCCCAATTGCTACTTCTGTATCTATTAAATTTTTGCTACATCCTAGTGATATAAATCCTACCTTCATTTTTTCCTCCCGGAAGGGATTTAGGGATGTTCCTTAAAATCCCTTTATAACGGGATTAAGGGACAATCCTTAAAGTCCCTAATATTCCTATTTTCATACTCTTAATATTTGTCAATCTTTATATTATTCTTTATGACTACATATATGTTTTCTTGTTAATTCCATTAAATCTAGTTTTGTAAAACCTTCTACTTGCGTTTTTGTTCTGTCTTTTTTTAGGCATTCTTTTAATAAATTTTCTATTTTTTCTTTATTATTTTCACTTTTCATGTCAATGTAATCTATTATTATAATACCACCAATGTCATGAAGTCGTAGTTGCCTTGCTATTTCTATTGTTGCTTCTTCATTAACTTTGTAAATTGTTTGTTCTACATTTTTTGTTCCTGTATATTTTCCTGTGTTTATGTCAATTGCTGTTAGTGCTTCTGTTTTATCTATAGTGATAAATCCTCCGCATTTTAGCCAGATTTTTCTATTTTCTAGTTTTGCTATTTCTTTTTTTAAGTCGTATTTATCTAAAACATCCTCATTTTCTTTTAGTTCTACAACCATATTTTTTAAATAGTTATTGTCGTCTTTTATTTCTACTATTTTTTCATATTCTTTTTTGTCATTTACTGTTATTTTTTTTATTGAATCCTCTGGTAAATCTATTATCATTTTTTGTACTATATTATTTGCTTTTAATAATATGCATGGTTTATTTGATTTGTAATTGTCAAATTTGTTTTTTATATCATTCCATTTTTTTTCAATATTTTTTATTTCTTCTATTATTTCGCTTTCTTTTCCTACTGCGGATGTTCTTATTACTGCTCCATTGCCTGTACTTAAATTTTCTTTAACTAATTTTTTTAGTCTTTGTTGCTCTTTTTTATCTTCTATTTTTTGTGATACTGTTATTATATCTGTATTTGGCATTATAGCAATGTATTTACCTGGTAAATTAATATGTGTGGAAATTCTTGCTCCTTTTAATTGATTACTATCTTTTTTTACCTGTACAAGGATTTTTTGTCCTTTTTTTATAACTGTGCTTATGTCTGTTTTTATTTCTTTATGTTCTTTGCTTTCGTCAACTTTGTCTAATATGTCTTTTAGATGTATAAAACTGTTTTTTTCTGTTCCAATGTTTACAAATGCTGATTGCATTCCTTTAACAATGTCTTTTACAATCCCTATATATATATTTCCTTCTTTTCTAATACTTTCTTCATCTAAGTAGTATTCTACTAATTTTCCATTTTCAACTAGGGCTATTTCTTTTTGTTCTTTACTTTTGTTAATAATTATTTCTAGCATATTTTTTCCCTTCTAATTAAACTTGTTCATTGCAATATCTATTCCATTTTTCAGAATTTCTTCTACCGCTTCTGCTGCTTTGTGTGTTCCTTCTTTTAAAATTTTTTGTTCATCTTCTGGAACTTTCCCTATAACGTAATTAATCATGTCACTTTTGAATTCTGGTTGTCCTATCCCTACTCTTATTCGTGCAAAGTCTGTTGTATTTAGTTCTTCTACAACTGACTTCATTCCATTGTGTGAACCGGCTCCACCTTTTTTTCTTAATTTTATTTTTCCTTTTTCTATGTCAATGTCATCATATATAACAATAATTTCTTTTGGTTCAATATTATAGAAATTTACCACTTCTTTTATTGATTCTCCACTTAAGTTCATATATGTTTGTGGTTTTAATAATATTACTTTTTTTCCTTGTATTATTCCTGTTTCATATAATCCCTTGAATTTTGATTTTGTTATATTTATATTGTTTTTTTCTGCTACTTCATTTATTGCATCAAATCCCATGTTGTGCCTTGTGTGTGCATATTCGTTTTCTGGGTTTCCTAATCCAACTATTAAATACATTTTTCTTGTATAATCAATTGTCTATTTTTTAATTGATTAACCCCTTTCTTTTATATTAACTTCTTTTGTCTTTAAAGAATTTGTTAAATATTCCTTTCTTGCTATTTGATTTTGTATTTTCTTTTTTGTTTGAATCTGTTTTTTCTATTTTTTCATCATCTTCTTCTATTTCTTTATCTTCGTCATCTTCGTCATTTTCGTCTTCGTCATCATACTCGTCTTCATACTCATCATCATAGTCGTCTTCATCATCTTCATATTCGTCCTCGTACTCGTCATCAAATTCTTCTCCGTCATCTTCATATTGATCATCATCTTCAAAATTGTCGTCATATTCGTCTTCATATTCTTCGTCTTCTTCATAGTCATCTTCGTATTCTTCGTCATCTTCGTATTCGTCTTCATATTCTTCTTCATCTTCGTAGTATTCTTTTTCATTGTCTGCTTCGTCATATTCATCGTCGTCATCAAATTCAAATTCTTCTACATATTCTGTGTCTTCGTCTGAAATTTTTGTTTTAAAGATGTCATCTTCTATTTCTGTTTTTTCCTCTATTTCTTCTTCATTTTCTTCTTGAGGTTGGAATTCTGATAAGTCTTTTCCAAATTTTTGTGTTACTTCATTTTGAAATACATCATAAATGTTTTTTATTTCTTCGATTCTCCAATAATTTGAGTTTATTATTGCTCCGGCATTTACTCTTATATTGTTTACTTCTTCTTCAAAGTTTTTTTCTTTGTCTTCTATATTTTTTAGATATTCTTTGTTATACAATTCTTTGTATGCTTTTTTGCTTGATTTATTAGTAATTTCACGTATGATTAATTCGTATAATTTTCTAACTTGTTCCATATCTGCAGTGAAATTTTCGCAAGCCTCTTCCATTAATTTATTGTGAATCTTGATTCCATTTATTGTTGACATTCTTTCATTGTCTAAGAAACTTACTATATATAATTTCATGGCTTTTAAAAATGCTAGTTTTGCACTGACATCACGTAATGTTTTATTGTATTTGTCCATTTTTATGTCGTCATTATTTAGTTCTGTTAATAACCTTCTTGTTTTTTCAAATATAGCCATATAGCATTCTGCTTCTCTTCTGGCTATTGTGATTCTTGTGTTTACGGCATTTTCTATTATTGCTTTATTGAATGGTATTCTTTCGTCTTTACCATTTTCTATCATTATTTCTATTATATTTGTTTTTACTGCTTCTTCGTCTGTGCTTATAAATGTTTTGATATTTTTAACCATTTCTTTATCTATTTCTTTAAAATCATTTGTTATTTTTTCAATTAATTGTAGATGTTTCTTTTCTTCTGCTCTTTTGTCTTTTGAGCACGCATTTCTGTCTTGTTGTTTTTGTTCAAATTCTGTTATTGTTTTTATATATTTTTCTCTTATTTCTTCTAGTTTTTGATTGTTTTCTGAAACAGTGGTTTCTATTTTTAGTAATTTTTTTTCTATAACTTCTGGTTCATCTTCTAGGTTGTCAAATAGTTGGTTTCTGTCTTCTTCTAATTTTATGTTAGATTTATATAATTTTTTTTGTTCTTGCTGAATTTTCCTTATTTCGTTTGCTGTTTCATCAAATTCATTTATTACTTTATCTTCTTCTTCAAGTATAGATTGGTACTTTTGTATTTCTTCTGTTATTTCTTTGTAATCTTTATATATTGTTTTTAAATTAGGTTTTTTGTCAAATCCTAATATTGTGTTAAAATTTTTTTCTAATACTATTGCACTTCTTTCATACATTTGTGGTACCTCCGGCTAATCTCAATTTTTCTACATTTTATCACCTTTATAATAAAAAAACAAGTGTATTTATGCTTTTTTTGTTGTGGTTATATTTCCGTGGTACTCCGTACAACTGTTGCATTATCTGGTATGTTTTTTAATACTACGCTATTTGCTCCTATTTTAACATTGTTTCCTATTTTTATTGGGCCCAAAACTTTTGCTCCAGAACCTATCATTACATTATTTCCTATATCTGGATGTCTTTTGTATTTGTCTTTTCCGGTTCCTCCGAGTGTACTATTGTGGTATATTGTACAATCATTTCCTATTGTTGCAGTTTCTCCGATTACTACCCCCATTCCATGGTCAATTAATAGTCTTCTTCCTATTTTTGCACCAGGATGTATTTCTATTCCTGTTATATGCCTTGCAATTTGTGATATTAATCTTGCTAAAAAATATAGGTTCTTATTGTATAAAAAATGTGCTATTCTATGGAAAAATATTGCGTGAAAACCTGGATACAGAATTATTGCTTCTAACACGTTTCTACATGCTGGATCTTTTTCTTTTATATTTTTTGCATCTTCATATAAACTTTTTATGATATCTTTCATTTACATCACCTATTATATTGTATGATGTTCGTTTTGGGACTGTTCTTTTGCGTACATCATTGAAAAATGCCTCTTTTAAGAGGACATTTTCTATTTTCCTATAAATATTTGAACATACACTTTTCCATATTTATTGCTTTTTATAACACCTATTCCTGTATAGTTAAAAGAAGAATTTAAAATATTTGCCTTATGTCCAGATGAATTCATCCAGGCTGTAACGGCTGCACTATTGCTTGAATTTCCTGCAATATTTTCTCCGGCAGTTTTATATGATACTTTAAAACTATTCAACATATCAAATGGAGAACCGTAAGTTTGTGAATTATGTGAGAAGTAATTATTGTCTACCATATCTTTTGCTTTTATTCTTGCAACATTTAAAACTTCAGAATCCATTTTTAATGCAGTTAATCCATTATTAGTTCTTTGCTTGTTTATTAAATCAAAAACTTCCTTTTCATCACTACTCATTGTACTTGTGTTTGTTGTGTTTCCAGAACTTGAACTACCTGAACTTGTGCTTCCTGATGTCGTTCCACCACTTGAGTTTGGATAAATTGCTTTTACATATTTTTTGCTTACTGCTCCTACATAATCACCTTCAACCTGAACGATATACCAATCTCCAACTCCTGCAAATACTCTTATGTATTCATTTTTTTTGACTGTTGCTACTATATTGTAATTAACACCTGGGCCACTTCTAACATTTAAAATTGTTGCTGTTACTAATCCTGTTGAAAAATCAACTTTGTAGTAATGCTGCATTCCAAATGATTGCGTAAATATACATATTACCATAACAAACAATATTGCACTGCTTATTTTGAATATTGTTTTCTTTCTTATACTAATAATTTTCATACAACATCCCCTTTCTATATAATGTCTATACGTATTGTTTGTCTTTTATGTCATTTTATGTCCTTTGGGTGACTGTTCTTAAAAGGTCTTCTTAATTTTTTCTTACTCCTTCTATGTGTATGAATCTTATTTTTTCATAATTATATTCTAATATTCTTTTATTAAATGAATCAAATGTATGTGAACTAATAAATACTTGATTTAAATCTGTGTTATCTTCTATTTTTACTATGACTAAACTATGTGAGAATTTATCTCCATCAAATGAAAGTTGTGCTATATCTCCTAATGCAATTTTATCCTGTCCTACTTCATTTCCATATGGACCTACTGATTTATTTTTAGTCAAAAAATTGTGTAAGAATTCTACACCACTCCATGATGGTGATTTGTTGTTTCCGTTAATATAATACCATCCATTTTGTTTTGAATAGTTCATTACTTTTGAGCCTGCATATATGCATTGTGACACAAAACTTGTGCAGTCTCCTCCTACATTATCAAAATTATAATATTGTGGGTTTCTTCCATATGCCCATTTTCTGGCATATTCGATGACATTATTTCTATTGTAAGGTATTTCTTTCATATTGCATCCTTCTTATTTGAAAATGTCCTTTTTGATGGCAAATGTCTCTCCAAAAAGTCAAAAGAATACTAATAGTATTTTAGTATTCTTCTATTTTTACATATACTTTATCTTCTAGAGAATATTTCTTTTCCACTTCTAATTTTGTAATTTGATTATCATCTTTAAAAGCAAATTTGTTCATGCTGTCTAAAATTGATTTTACAATGTTATCTATATCAGGTTTTTTAGTTGGACTTATATTGTTTTCTAACATTTCGTTTATGTCTGCTTTTTTTGTTGTTTTTGGTATTGAAAAATATGCTATTATACTTACTTTTATTCTTCCTTCTAAAACCTTAAATCGTGGATATTTTAGTAAAAAATATTGTTCTACTAATGATTCATAGTCTTTTGTTCTTGTTGGTGTATAAACTACTCCTGTATATGAGTTTAGCCTTGGTCTTCCTTTTCCTATTATTTTCCCTGGTACTTCAAATTCGTATATCATTTGTTTTCTCCTCGTTTTATATTAGATTTTCTGGGTTTAGTGCTTGTAATTCTGGTAATACAAATATTCCATCTTTTCTGATTAGTACATCATCAAAATAGATTTCTCCTCCGCCATATTCTTTTCTTTGAATATTTACTATATCCCAATGAATACTTGATCTATTTCCATTGTCACTTTCTTCTAGTGCATCTCCTGGTGTAAAGTGAAAACTTCCTTTTATTTTTTCGTCAAATAGTGTGTCTCCAATTGGTCTTTCTACATATGGATTTAGTCCAAATGCAAATTCGCCAATATAACGTGCACCATCATCAGTGTCTAATATTTTATTTATCATTTCCGTATTATTTGCTGTTGCTTTTACTATTTTTCCATTTTTAAATTCAAATCTTATATTATTGAATGTATATCCATTATATGTTGTTTCAGTATTGTATGTGATAAATCCATTTACACTTTCTTTTACAGGAGCGGATGCTACCTCTCCGTCTGGAATATTGAATGTTCCCATGTATTTTTCTGCTGGTATTCCTTTTATGCTAAATGTTAAATCTGTACCAGGTCCTACAATATGTACTTTATCTGTTTTATTCATTAAATCTTTTAAATTATCCATTGCTTTTGACATTTTTGAATAGTCTAAATTACATACATTGAAATAAAAATCTTCAAATTCTTCTAATGTCATTTTGCTCATTTGTGCCATCGAATTATTTGGATATCTTAATATACACCACTTTGTCTTTTTTACTCTTTCTTCAAAGTGTACAGGTACTGTGTAATATTTGTTGTACATATTCATTATTTTGCTGTCTATTTTAGATAGTTCTGATGTATTTGATGTTGCTCTTATTCCTATATATGCGTCCATGTCTTTCATTCTTGTTTCATCGTGTTTTCCATATAGCCTGATTTGTTCTTCTGTTGCGTTTTCTAACATTATCCTTAATAGTTCGTAATTTACTATATTAAAATATGGCTTTGCTTTCATTTGTTCTGCTTGTCTCATAAGTTCTTTTGCTAATGGTATCCCGTCTTCTCCTAATATCTCTATTAGTATGTTGTCGTTTTCTTTTAAGTCTATTGAGTATGTTAATAAATTGTGTGCTAATTTTTCTATTCTTATATCTTTCATTTTTATTTTCCCTTCCGTTTTTTTGATATTCTATCACATAAATTTAGAAATTAAAAGTACTTTTTATTCAAAAGGTCGTTAGGAAAATGTGTGAATTATACCAAAAAGCCCTTAGGCAAACGTGATAGCCCAATAAAGAGTAGATTTTAAAGAATTAATTTCAAAGTCTACTCTTTTCATTCTATATATTAAGCAAATTATAATACATACCTTTTTCATTTATCAAATCATTATGACTCCCCTCTTCAACAATAACACCATTTTTCAAACAAACAATATTATCAAAATTATCAATACTATCTAAAGTATGGGCTATTACAACAACAGTTTTAACCTTTGCAATTTCATTTATAGTTTCTTCAATATTTTTCTTACTCTCCTTATCTAACGCACTTGTAACCTCATCAAATAAAATAATAGGAGTATCTTTTAATATTGACCTAGCAATTGCAATTCTTTGTTTTTGTCCTACAGATATGTTATTATTATTTTCTAATAAAATTTCGTCATATTTATGTGGTAGAGTTTCAATAAACTCATGAATACTTGCAAGTTTACAAGCCTGTTGTATTTGTTCATCTGTCGCATCTGGTTTTACCATTAATAAATTCTCTTTTATACTCATATTAAATAGCATTGGCTCTTGGTTAACAACAGAAATTGCATTTCGTAAACTTTTCTCTGAAAAATCTCTAATATCATATCCGTCAATTAATATTTGCCCATCATAATTGTCGTATTGTTTTAATAATAATTTGAATATTGTAGATTTTCCACTTCCACTCAGTCCAACTAAAGCATTTTTCTTTTTAGCCTTTATTTCAAATGAAATATCATTTAATATTTTGTCCTTAGAATATGCAAATGTAACATTTTTCAATTCAATGTTTCCTTTTATATTCTTATACTCTTTTGTACCGAATTTTTCTTTTTCTAGCTCTTCATCTTCTAATAAAGATTTTACTCTTCTCATATTTGCTGTAAATTCTGAAATTCCAAAGTCATGTTCAATTATTCTATGGAACACATCATCTACTATGTTTGTCATATATGTAATTACCATCATTGCAGTTTCTATGTCCATTGCTGAAATTCTCAATTGTTCTATTATATATAGTAAAATAATAGCATCTCCAATAATTCTTATTGTCCATTTTGATGTATTTACTGTTTTCCCTAATAGCCTTCTTGTTATTCTTGTATCTTTTAAATTATCAATATCATTTCCAAAAATATTAAAGCATTTTTCTTTTAAATCTAATGCCTTTATTTCTTTAAATCCTCTAGTTGTTTCATTTACTAGTGTTGAGTAATTATCTGCATATTCAAACTCTGATTTTAAATATTTTTTTGATTTATCTAATTGTATTTTAAATAAAAGAAGGCTTATTGCTGATATTGCTGTTACCCCTAACCCTATTTTCCAATCTATAAAATATATTACAAATAGCATTACAACAGATGTTGCCACATATGCACTTTCCTGTAATAATTGGCTTATTGTGCTCATCATTCCACTATCTGCTGCTTTTATTGTTGTAAATATTTTTCCTGATTTCATATTTTCAAATGATGACATTGATAAATTAAGTACTTTTGAATATATCTTTTTTTGTATTGTAGCTGATATTTCTTCTCCTGCCTTAATTACAATTCTTCTGTATTGATTATGGCAGAATGTTATTGAAAATATTCTTAAAAGTGCACATATAACAACTAATCTTATTGCTTTATCTAAGTTTAGGCTCATTATATTTGCTATTAATTTTGAATTCATTGTTGTATAGAACATTGATGTAGTTACAAATATAATCATAAATATTGTTCCTAAAATATATTTGTTTTTATTTTCCTTTGAGTATTTAAACAAATCTTTTAGTGCTTTAAAAAATCCATATTTTTCATCCATTGTTTTTCTTCCTTTTTTTATAATTTATATTTCAACTAAATATTCTTTTAAAAATTCTACAACTCCATTTTCATTATTTGTTCTAGAAGTAATATAATCGGCTTGTTCTTTAACTTCTGGCAAAGCATTTTTCATAGCAACACCAACACCACACTTTTTAAGCATATCAACATCATTTAAGCCATCGCCAAATGCAATAATATTTTCATTTAAAATTCCTTCTAATTTTGCAACTTCAACTATTCCTTTGTATTTTTCAACACCATTTTGAGCAATTTCTAACCATTTAACTTCACCAAAACTATCTTGCATAATTTCTACCTTTAACATTGGAAATTTTTTTATAAATATTTTTAAATATTCTTCTACAAATTCATTATTAATAAATGATACTGATACATGTATTATGTCGTTTATATTCTCTAAAAACTCAGTTATATTAACTGTTTGGTCATAATGGTGTATCTTATTTCTATCACATATATTTATAGTTATAAATTTATCTTTGTCATAATATGAAGCAATATTCTCTACAATTTCTTTTGACAAAACTTGTGCATAAACTTCTTTCCATTCTTTGTTTATTTCATCATTTTTAAAAACAGCTGCTCCTGCGTCACTAACAATATAGTTTGCAAACTCTGCTCCATCTGTTCCAACAAGCGCTCTGTTTAAAATTCTTCCAGTTGCTATTGTTATTATATATCCTTTTTCTTTTAATTTTTGTAAATGTACTTTGGTTGCTTCACTTACTATTCCGTCACTGTTTAATAGTGTTCCATCTAAATCTAATGTAATCAATTTTTTGTCCATTGTAATCTTCTTCCTTTTCTAATTTTGATAATATTATTTTTCCATTTTATTTAATAATTATTCTATAATTCATATATATTTGCTTTTAGAATTATTTTTTGTATTTTTGTTTTATCATCTAATGAAATATTCCATCTGCTTCCTGCAATACTTCTTTTAATTTTGTCTTCTTTAGTAGGAGCTCCTAATAATTTGTTGAGCTGTCTTTGTAAATTTACTTTGTTTGTATATATTGATAGCATATTTTCACTATACAATACATTTATTGTTGTTTCTGTTTCTGATTTGTTTGGTTCCTTGTATATTTTTTCCATAATTTGCTCCCATTGCTAAAATTTTTATTCTACTTAAGAAAATGTCTTTTGCACATATTCTATATTTTTCTTTTGTTTTATATTTTATCACTAAAATATGTACTTGTTTCTTGTAAATCTTCAAAATTATGTTGTCTCAAAATTTCATATGTAATAATTGCAACAGAATTTGACAAATTCAATGACCTTAAAGTTGGTAACATTGGTATTCGTATTGTTTTTTCGTCTAAATATTTTTCTAGTAAAGGTTCTGGTAACCCTTTTGTTTCTTTTCCGTATAATACAAATACTTCGTCCATTGTTGAATAGTCTATGTCTGTATATTTTGTAGTTCCTTTTGTTGTTGCAAAAAACATATTGTTTTCTTCTGGTTTGTATTTATTTAAAAAATCTTCTAATGATTTATGTTCTTCTATGTCTAACTTGTCCCAATAGTCTAGCCCTGCTCTTTTTACTGATTTTTCGTCTATTTTGAATCCTAGTGGGTGCACTAAGTGTAGTTTGGCTCCTGTTATTGCACATGTTCTTGCTATATTCCCAGTATTTTGTGGTATTTCTGGTTCTACCATTACTATATTTAATTTCATTTTTATTACCTTCTTTTTATTTTAAATTATATATTATTGTTTTCACATTTTATCATAAAAAATTAAAAAAAGAAAGCGTTTTGCTTTCTTAATTTGCATAAATTTGCCGTTTTTAGTTACTGTTTTTATTCGAAAATTATTTTTCCTTTAATTCTTCTAACCTTTTTATTTTCAAATTATTTTTTTCTATATAACATTCATATATGTAGTCAGGATTTTCATAATACATGCTACTATTGTTCTTTATTCATATAACATACATGTATTAAAATAAATTACTGTTTTTTCTAAAATACCATATTTGATATAGAACACAAAGTATTATTACTGGAATTGTAATTATTCCAAAATATCTAAATGAAAACATTATGCATAAATACTTATAAACTGCTTCAAATCCAAAATATAATGGACAATCTATTCCGCTCATCATTACAATTTTAAATCCCCAAAAATAACTTTTTATACAATTAAATATTATTACACAAAATGGTATAAATGAAATTAACAACATAACCATATTCTCCTATAATTTTAATCTTTTTCAATAAAAAATTTATTGACTGTACTTATAAATAAAATCAAATACGAAATTGATACTAAAAATCCGCCTAAAACATCACTTGTATAATGAACACCTAAATAAATTCTACTTACACCGATGGCACAAATCAAAATGCTCAAAAGTACAATTGAAATCCATTTAACATATTTATTTTTTACATATTTATAAATTAAATATATTAGATATCCATAAAACGCCATACTTACCATAGAATGACCTGATGGGAAACTGTAACCTGTTTCTTCGATTATTCTAAATTCTGTGGGACGTGGTCTTTGTAATATTCTTTTTAATAGTTGATTTAATACCGTAATTATTACCAAATTTGAAAATATAGATAGCCCTATTTTTTTATTTTTTATTAATATAAATAGTATTACTGTTAATGTAATTAAAAATATTGCTCCGCCAAAGTTTGTGATAAATTTGGCTATTGGTGTTGCAAAGTCTGATATTAAAAATGTTGATATTATTTTGTAGCCAATTATATCTCCATTCATTATTTCTTTATTGAATACATCTTCTGCTAATGCTAGAAATCCGATTAATGCTATAAATAACACAAGCCATTTAAAGTTTTTCTTTGTAATTTCTTTTATTTTTTCTTTCATTTTTATATAATTTCCTCCTAATAATTTCTTTATATATTAATTAGACTTTCTGAAAAAATTAATGTGAATGTAGAGCCTTTACCTTGTTTGCTTTCTAATTATAATAGCATATATTGAACCAATCATCAATCCTATTATTAAATAAATTGTTTGTGATCTGTATTTTTCTAATGCTTTTTTAACTGCTTTTATAATAAGTGCAATTCCTGCTATAATTCCTAACCCAAATACAAATAGTACTGGTATATATGATAAATTGAAATGTAATGTTTCTTTTATTCCTGTGATAATTGGCATGTATAATCCAAAAATTAAAAGTAGTGTTGAGCCTGATATTCCCGGTAGTATCATTGCTGATATTGCTATCATTCCTGCTATAAATACATAAATTAATAGTCCTATATTTGGGCTTGTTATGTCTATGTTTGCTCCACTTCCTGTTTGTGGGTTAAAATATTTTATTGCAGATACTATGATTATTCCTATAAGTGTAAATATTAAGTTTTTGTATTTTCCTTTTACATTTTCTTTTTCTTCTTTTATTATCAATGGTATGGCAAATATAATGAATCCAATAAATCGTGAACTTACTTGATATATGTGTGTTTCAAATAAATTTGACAATATAAGTGATGCTATTGCCATTCCTATAACCCATCCAATTCCTAGTTTTACTAAAAATTTAATTGCTTCTTTTTTGTCTCCTTTTCTGCTTATTAATGTGTTTATCAAGTTTATGAATTTATCATAAAATCCTAATACGAAAGCGACAATTTGGTTAAAAAAATTAATGAGTCTTTAATGCTCATTATGCTTTTGATTTTTATAATAAATGTTATATAAAAAATTATCCTAATTTGTTCCATTGTTATTGGTTAATCTCTTAAATTTTTTTAATATTATATCTCCAGCAAAAAAACTGGAGATATATTGCAAAAATTATTAAATTTTTTACATAGTCTCAATAGAAACTTTGACATTATTCATGTCTCTGACAATATAAGTTGTAGTAGTTTTATAACTAATACTCTTATCGCTTATTTGTTTGTCCAAATCATACTTATTGGCTATCATTGTGATGCGGTCTGGAATTGTAATTCCCTTTTGCATCTTAGACTTTCTAGATGCTTTTTCTCTTTCCTGAAGTTGTTTATATATGACTTCAAAATTAGGATTAATTACAATTAATATAATGTTTTTAAATGTTTTTTTCATTTCAATTATACATTCTATTCTTTTGTCAAAAGAATAACCAATAGAGTCAAGTACTGTATATGATTTTTCTTTACTATATTTTTTTATCATTTCGGTTATTGTATCTAATGTTCTAATACATATATCCTCATAGTCTTGTGAATCTATCATATCTTTTTTTCCTGACTTTTTGAATTCCTCCCAAAAAATTTCATCATTACAAATAATATTTTCTTTATCAAAATATTGATTAGTAAAAAAAGTTTTTCCAGCCCCTTGTACTCCTGCCATGATAACTATTGTATCTTTTGGAATCCGAATGTCTGTTGCATTGTCTATTAATTTCATATTGATACCTCCATAAAATAAAATTTACATAATTTTATCATATTTGATATGAAACTGCAAGTAATTTATATCATTATATCTGCAATATTATTTGATTAAAACACTAAAATATAAATTCATCATTGTCATTCAAAATAATAATATTTTCCATAGTTATTTTTTCTAGTTCTTTTCTAGTTGAATCATCCATATGTGTAGTATAAAATATACAATTTGAGTATCTTTTTGCTAATTCCGTTAAATTATCTATCCCCATGTGTGATTTTTTTCCCTTTATAGAGTTGCAATCGCATATCAAATGTCTGCATTTTTTTGCCATTATTTCAATATTATCACAAATTCCTGAATCACCAGTAAATCCAACATACAAATCATTTTTATTAAAAATATATCCATATGCTTCTATTCCATCTTCATGTTCTAAAAGATTTTTCTCTATTTCATAATCATTAATTCTAAACTTTTTATCATAATTATATTTAAAATAATTGTTGATTTTTTTTACTTTGTTAGGAAAGGCTAATTTAGTAATATTATAAATTTTTTCATTCCCCGTACTATCGCAATAAATGCTTGAGCATATAGCATTATCAAAAATTTTGTTTAATAGCAAAAAAGGCATGTCCAAATAATGATCTCCATGAAAGTGCGTAATTAATATTTCGCTTATTTTGCTAGGCTCTATACCTATGTTTTTTAAAGTTTTACATGTACCATTTGGAATATCTATTAGTATCTTGTCATCAACTAAATAACTTGCACTATTATACTTGGAAAAAATATTTCCGGACCCTAAGATTTTCAATTTCATTTTTAATCATTCCTCCTAAAAAAAATTTACTATTTATTGCTATGATTATACCAAAAAGAACTACTATATTTCAAGTAGTTCTCTAACAATAAAATGGGATGTTTATAACCAATTTTTAATTTTATCTTTTGATTTTTTGACTGATGCTCCTCGAATTGCAATTCCATCATATAAAACATTTGCACCTTTACATACTCTTTTTATTTGTGATGGAATAGAGCCCAACCCAGAACCTTCAGGTGTTGTAAATACTCTAACTATTTTACCAGTAAAGTCTAATTTTTCCAATTGTGTTATCATTTCTTGTGACATTATTCCCCAATATTACTGGTGCTCCAATATAAATTACTTCATATTGTAATATATCCTCTATCTATCTTTTTAATTCTGGTCTTTCGTTTCTTTGTTGTCTTTCTTTTGCTTCTTCTATACATTCTTGATAATTTGCTGAATATCCTTTTACACCTTCAATTTTAAATAAATCGGCTTCAATAATATCCCTAATATATTCCGCAACAATTTCTGTATTTCCTTTTTCAATATAACCAACTGCATAATTTTCATCCGCTCTTGAAAAATATATTATCTCCTCTAGGTCCATTAAATTCATCTATTGCAAGAGGTGTTACTATTCTTCTAATTCTTGTATTTTATTTATAATCAATTCGATTTTTTGGTAGTTTTTAATAAGTAAAACTTATGAATAAGAAATAGAGCAAATTATTTAAAATTTATAAAAAATGACCGAATAGATAATAAATCTGATCAGTCATTTACTTTTTAAATATCTTCTACTAGAAATTCTTTTTTATCATACTTTGGAATAATATAGTCAGGTGTTCCAAAGTCTACTATTTCTCCCTTTTCTATTACAAGAATATTATCCATATCTTTTAATGTTGATAAGCGGTGTGCTATGCATATAATAGTTTGATTATTAAAGTATTTATTTATATTTTGTTGAATCTTAAATTCTGTATTATTATCTAAACTACTAGTTGCTTCGTCAAATATTACAATTTTTGAGTCTCTTAAGAATATTCTAGCTAATGCAATTCTTTGCCTTTGTCCTCCTGAAAGTTTAATACCTCTTTCTCCAACAATTGTATTATATTTGTCTTCGAGACTTTCTATAAAATTGTGTAATTCGGCTTTTTTAGCGGCATTGTATATTTCTTCGTTTGTTGCATCTGGTTTGGCTATTTTAATATTATCATAAATAGTTGAATGTAGTAATATGGTTTCTTGAGGTACATAAGTTAAATTATTATATAATGAATTTGCACTATATTTATATATATCTTTATCATCTATTAAAATGCTACCACTTTCTGGATTATAAAACTTAAAAATCAAATTTACTAATGTTGTTTTTCCACTTCCGGCTTACACCTATAATTCCTATCTTTTGTTTATCTTCAATACTTAAATTAAAGTTTTCAAAAATATATTTTTTATTATATCTAAATGATACATCTTTAAATTCTAATTTTCCAGTGTTTATTTTTATATCCCCTTTATTATCATCTTCTACATTATATTTTGTATATAATAATTCATAACTGTTTTGTAGTTTTACAATGATTTCACCTATATGTATGTAAGACCATGTAAATGAAGTTGTTTGACTTTTTAAAGAAATCATAGCATTTATAAAAAATATTAAATTACCTAATGTCATTGAATTACCTTCAAATAATTTAATTGAATAAATTATTAATGCAATTAATGTGATAACATATACTACATTTGCTATTGCTCCAAACGTAAATTCCTTAATAGATGCTTTATTCTTATATACATTTACTTCTTGTTTTTTTTGTTTTAGATTTTTAGAAAATTTTTCTACTGCATTATATAATCTTAATGATGAAAAATTTAATACAGCATCATTTAAAATTCCATTATATTCCCTGTTATATTCTTCCGCTTTTTTTATAGATGGTAAATACTTCTTTGAAAAATATATTAGTCTTGAAACTATTATTCCTGTAAAAAGTATTGTTGCAACAATAAAAATGTTTTTATTTATCGTATATAAAACTATAAGGCTACTTACCATTGATGTTAATAATGAAATGAATTTAGTTGTTATTTGAGTATTTAAGTTTGTAATTTCGTCATTTATTTCATTAATGGCTGTGGATATTTTTCCTGTGTAATTATCCGTAAAAAAAGAATATGTTTTCTTGTTTAAGTTATTAAATAGTTTTTCAGATATATATGGTGTTTGTTTTTTTACCATATGTATTGTTCTTGTTATATTTGATATATATGAAAATATTAATTCTAGTACAATAACAAATAACAAAATAAAGGCTACATGATATAAATCCGTTACTTGAAAGTTTTCTGTACTTGGCAAATCTATTATTCCTTTTATTATATATTGTTTTACTAAATCTAATATTTGTGCTATAACCATACTTAATATCATTGTTATTGTTAAAAATTTTACTGGTTTATATAATGATATTATAAATTTTTTAAAGTTTTCTTTTTCCATTTTACTTTTCCTTTTCTTTTATTATTATAATTTCCATCAAATTATCTTGACTTTTTGTCAATAAATATATTATAATAAATATAGAAAATGACAAATCCACAAACGTGGTTTTGCCGAAATTAGTTGTAAAAAACTCACACCAAACTCGCCAAAGTTACAGATGTGAGCTTTTTTTATTTATGTAGTTGCTTATCAACCCAGTTCTTGTATAGAACTGCTGCTAAGGCAACGTTTAATGCTAAAGAAAATATTAAAGATAATATTAAAAATAGAATTACTTTAACCATAAACATCACCACCTCTCCTACGATATTCGTAAAACTTAGGTGGCAAAACCACATCTGTTTATTATCATTTTCTATGTTAATTATTTTACTATATTATTCTAAATTTGTCTATATATTTGATAAATATTTACTAATTAAATTTGTAGGTTGGTCAATCATTTGTCACAAATTATTTAAAATAAATACTTTGAGCACCTATATTGTAAATAACGATTCTTCTTGACTTTTATATTTTTTTATGAATTCCCTGGGACTCAACCATCCT